>Ga0210074_1000026_pt1 | contig 67094 bp, 55 predicted proteins | sample China_Galinas_Co_FD_184860 | JGI IMG/M metagenome (GOLD analysis project Ga0210074, IMG submission 184860) | Wetland microbial communities from San Francisco Bay, California, USA, that impact long-term carbon sequestration -... | ecosystem: Environmental > Aquatic > Marine > Wetlands ... | reverse complement strand
AACCCCATGCGTTCGCCGCTGTAGCTGGTCCAGTGGCCGTAAAGGGCGAGGCTGAGCCCGACGGCGACCAGGGAAACGACCACCGCCCCGGCGGCGAGAGCGGCGAGCCGGCGCCAGCGGCCGGCGGCGCGCTCTCCGGGGGATCTGGTGGTGGCGGCCAGGGCCACCGGCAGGAAGAGGGTGGCGTAGAACGGCCGCGACAGGGCGACCGGGGCGATCAGGGCGCCGGCCGCCGCCCAGCGGAGCAGGACCAGGCGGGAGGTCCCGCTCTCGGCCCCGTCGCCCCCGTTCCAGACGTAGCCGAGGGCCAGGGCGACCGCCACCAGGACCATCAAGAACAGGTCGGCGTGGGCCCAGAAGACGAAGGCGAAGCTCACCGACGCGAACAGGAATGCGGCGACCCAGAGCGGGGCCGCCGCGCCGACCCGGCGGCTGAGCGCCCAGGCAGACAGCACCGCGGCGAGGGCGACGAGCAGGGCGTTGGCGACGAACGGCCCGCGCACCGGGGCGATGCGGACGAAGGGGGCGAGGACGGCGGCGTAGAAAGGCGGTTTGCCGAAGGCGATGGTGGCCCCGTGGTCGTTGCTCTGGAGGATCAACCCCTCGGGTGGCACGTGCCAGAGCGCGACGAAGCGCCGGTAGTCTCCCGCGTCGTAATAGAGGTCGCCGTCGAAGGCCAGGCTCTGGGCCTGCATCAGGTAGGTCGCCTCGTCCCCCACCACGCCGGGCCAGCTCCGGCGGTCGAAGGTGAGGGCGCCCGCCAGGGTGGCCGCCAGGAGGCCGCCGAGGACTAGCCAGGCGAGACGGCCGGTCCAGCGGGCGGCCCGGGAGCGGCGCGGCGCGTCGGGCGCCGGAGCCGGTGGTGGGGAGGCGGTCGGTCGAGCGGTCACCATGGCGCGGGGCGGCTCAGATCTGGCGCCGGAGCCAGTCCAGGTTAGAGCGCTTGTACCAGTGCCAGTAGCGCGGGCGCCCCAGGGTCATGAGCTCCGGCACGGTGACGAAGCGGTAGCGGTCGCCCAGGCGATCGAGGAGCCGCGCCACCGCCTCGATCACCGGCTCCCGGTCCCGGTGCTCCTCGGCGTCGGTGGCGTAGAGGGCGTCGTGGAGGACCACGATGCTCCCCGGACGGATCTTCTGCATCATGCGCTCGGTGAGCGTGGCGGCGTCGTCCCCCCGCCAGTCCTCGGCCATCACGTCCCAGGCGACCACCCGGAAGCCGAGGCGGGCGGCGTCCAGCCGGCTGGCCAGGCTCTGGTGGCCCCAGGGGGGGCGGAACAGGCGGGGGGCACCGGTCGGCAGCTCCTCCTGGCACCAGCGGAGCTGGGTGCGCCGGCCGCGGCGGCTGAGGAGCGGCATCGACTGGTGGTCCCAGGTGTGGTTGCCCAGGGCGTGGCCCTCGGCGGCGACTCGTTCGGCGAGCGCGCGATGGCGCCGGGCCGACTTGCCGACCATGAAGAAGGTGGCGTGGGCGCCGTGGGCCGCGAACAGGTCGAGCAGGCGCGGGGTGGCGTCTGGGTTGGGGCCGTCGTCGAAGGTCAGGGCGACGGCGGGGACCACGGTGTCGACGCGCACCAGGGTGCCGAGGAAGGGGGGCCGGGCGCTCAGGGCCACCACGTCCTTGACCCGCTCCCGCAGGGGCGAGCCCTTGGCCAACCACCGGGGGAGTGCGCGGGTCTCGGTCATGGTTCTGTGCTGGATTCTTACAGGAACCCACTTCGTGACGAGTGAGTCGAGCTCCCTGAACCGTCGGATCTGCCGCCCCGATCGACCAGGATGATCCACTGGATCTCCCCCTATCCCCTCGATCCCCTTCCCACCCTCACGGGAGGAAGGGGACGCCCCCGCCCGGAGCTCTCGGGAACCTAGCACAGCGGCCCACGGTCGGGCACCCGGCTGGCGTGCGCCAGGGACGGGCTGCTAGCCTTTGCGGCGCCCATGTGCGCCTCGGAAGCCCCTTCGCCGCCCACACCGCTGTCCCTGAGCGTCGTCGTGCCGTGCCTCGATGCCGCCGACACCTTGGGGGAGCAGCTCGAGGCCCTGGCCGGGCAGTCGTGGCCCGGCCCGTGGGAGGTGATCGTGGCCGACAACGGCTCGACCGACGGCAGCCGCGCGCTGGCGGAGAGCTTCCGGGACCGGCTGCCGGCGCTCCGGGTGATCGACGCGTCGGACCGGCCCGGTCCCGGTCACGCCAAGAACCGGGGCGCGGACGTGGCAGCCGGCGAGGCGTTGCTCTTCACCGACGCCGACGACCGGGTGGGGGAGGGGTGGCTGACGGCCATGGGCCGGGCACTGACCGAGCATGGGCTAGTCGCCGCGCGCTACGACGCCGAGCGGCTGAACCCGCCCGCCGTGGCGGCGAGCCGGGAGAACCCCCAGCGCGACGGCCTGATCCCCTACACCTATCCGCCGTTCCTGCCCCACGCCGGCGGCAGCAGCCTGGGGGTGCGCGCCGCGCTCCACCGCGCGGTGGGGGGCTTCGACGAGGACCTGCCGGCGCTCGAGGACACGGACTACTGCTGGCGAATCCAGCTCGCCGGGACCGAGCTGGTCTCCGTGCCGGACGCCGTGGTCCACATCCGCTACCGGGCCGGCACCTGGGCGCTGGTCCGCCAGAGCTACCGCTTCGGGATCTACAACGTGCTGATGTGCCGGCGCTACCGGGTGCGGGGGATGGGCCGGCTGCCGGCGCTGGCCGGCGTGGCGCGGTGGCTGAAGCTGGTGCTCACCGGGTACAAGCTGCTGCAGCCCCGGCGGCGGGCGGCCTGGCTGGCCCAGCTCGGCTGGCGGCTCGGGCGGCTCCAGGGGTGCCTGCGGTACCGGGTCTGGGTTCCGTAGAGGGGGAGTCTGCCGGGAGCGGGTCGGGAGGCCCCGCCTCCGGGTGGCCGCACGAAGTGGAGGGTTGGGAGCTGATCGTGCGGCCCGGGGCTCGGACCGCGCCGGGCCTGGTTGCCACCTCGAGGGACTTGGCGTGCGCGGTCCTCGACGCCCTGCGGCGGGGCCTCCCGACCCGCTCCACCTGCGCACCGCTCGTCCCCCACCCGGCATCACGAGATGTTGGGAGAAGGGGGTGGGAGGTGGCGTCCCTTGCCCCCCGCGCGGGGGGCGAGGGATCGAGGGAGTCGGGGGGCGACCTTGTCAATCGGCGTCCCTTGCCCCCCATCCCCCGCGCGGGGGGCGAGGGATCGAGGGAGTCGGGGGGCGACCTTGTCAATCGGCGTCCCTTGCCCCCCATCCCCCGCGCGGGGGGCGAGGGATCGAGGGAGTCGGGGGGCGACCTTGTGGATCGGCGTGCCTCTTTCCGCGAATCAATGCGACGACCGGTGCACGCTGATGCGCCAGGCGCCGCGGGGTCCGGCCACGCGCTCCGTACGGAGAGGTGGGCACTGCCGGTCGAGGGCGCGGGCGAGGGCGATCGTCCGGGGAGCCTCGTACAGGGAGACGATCAGCGCGCCGCCGTCGGCCAGCTGCTCGAGGTAGCGGCCGAGGGTGGCAAGGGGCTCGTGGAAGTAGTAGAGGCACTCGTTGAGGACGATGACGTCGTAGCGCACCGGGTCCTGGCCACGGTGCTCCCCGCGCTCCGGCGCGTTCGTGGGCTCCCAGGTCTCCGCGTCCGCGGCCAGGAACCGCGTCCGATCCCCGCCGCGCCGGGTGCGGGCCGTCTCGATGGCGCGCTCGGAGAGGTCGAGGCCGGTGTAGTCGGACGCCAGGAAGTCGGCCAGCACACCCTCGCCACAGCCGACGTCGAGCACCGAGCGGAGCTCCCCTTCGGCCGGCACGGCTCCGTCGATCAGCGCGACGATCGCCCGGTAGCGGGCCGCTTCCTCCTCGCCGGCCAGGTAGTCCCACACGCCGCCGCCGTACTCGGCGTCCCACTGGTCCTTCGACAGGGGGACGTCACCGCCGCCGGCCCAGGTCTGGAGCCGGGCGACCTGGCGGTCGAGGGCCGCGGCGCCGGGGAAGGCGCGCCCCCCGAGGAGCCGGTCGTAGAGCGCCAGCGGCCGGCGGACGAGCTTGCGGGCGGCGCGGTGGAGGAGGGAGGCCATCGGAGGGCAGAACGTAGCACAGGGCTGGGGCTCTGGAGCCCGCGAAGCGAGCGGCCCGGCTCGGCCGTTCCGGTCGGGGCCGGACCGTACTGGACCGGTTGGGCGGCCCCCGGGGCGTGAGCTATCATCGCCCGCGACCCGTCATGCCTCTCCGTCCGTTTTCCACCCCGTCCCGGAGGCGCCCGTCCGTTGAGTGATCCCATCCTGTCCGTGGCCGTCGTCGGCTGCGGCGCCGTCGCTACCAATCACTACCTTCCCGTCCTCGCGTCCAGCCGCAGGGCGAAGACGGTGCAGGTGATCGACCGGGACGCCGCGCGCGCCCGCGCGACCGCCGAGCGCTGGGGCGTGGCGGCGGCGACCGATCACCGGCAGGTGCCGGGGACGGCCGAGGCCGCGGTCGTCGCCCTGCCCAACCACCTGCACGCACCGGTGGCGATCGATCTCCTGCAGGCCGGCGTCCACGTGCTGGTGGAAAAGCCCATGGCTCTGTCCACGGCAGAGTGCGACGCGATGATCGAGGCCGCCGCGGCGGGGGGCGCCCGTCTGACCGTCGGCCTCCAGTTCCGTTTCTTCGATTCGACCCGCCTGGTCGGCGACCTGCTGGCGAGCGGCATCCTGGGGTCGCTCCAGGGATTCGAGCTCCGCCTCGGTGTGGTCTCCAACTGGCCGTTCGCCAGCGATTTCATGCTGCGCAAGGAGACCGCGGGCGGCGGCGTGCTGGTCGACTACGGGGTCCACGTCCTCGACCTGCTGCTCGTCTGGCTGGGGGAGTGGAGCGAGGTCCGGTACCGGGACGACGCCATGGGCGGGGTCGAGTCCGACTGCGAGCTCGATCTCTCCTTCGCCTCCGGCGTCGCCGGTACGGTCGAGATCAGCCGCACGCGCAACCTCCGCAACACCTGCGTCTTTACCGGCGAGCGGGCGACGCTCGAGGTCGGCATCTGGGATCCCGATCCGCCGCTCACCCTGTCCATGGACGGCGCGGCGCCCGACCTGTCCGGCCGCGCCCGCCGGGGCACCGCGCCGGGCCTGGACTTCAACGGTGCGTTCCGCCGCCAGATCGACGACCTGGCGACTGCCGTGGCGGATGGGCGCGAACCGTTCGTGCCGGCGGAGGAGGCGCGGCGCTCGGTCGCCCTGATCGAGGCCTGCTACGCCGCCCGCGAGCCGCTGGTCCTGCCGTGGGTGGAGCACTCGACACCGCCGCCGGCGCCGACGCCGGACCCGAAGCCGGACGGAGACGCGGCGTGACCCTGGATCTCGCGACGGCCGGGGAAGAGCTGGCGGGCCGGCGGGTGCTGGTGACCGGGGCGGGCGGGTTCATCGGCGGCCGCCTGGTCGAGCGCCTGGTGCTCGAGTGCGGCGCCGAGGTGCGTGCCCTCTCCCGACGGATCGTCGGCGCGGTCCGGCTGGCCCGGTTCCCGGTCTCGATCGTCCGCGGCGACGTCACCGACCGGGGGGACGTGGAGGCCGCAGCCGACGGATGCGACGTCATCTTCCACTGTGCCTACGGCACCCGTGGCAGCCAGCGTTCGCGGGGCAAGGTCAACCGGCTCGGCACCAGGAACGTGCTCGAGGCCGCTGCCCGGGCCGGCGTCGGCCGCGTGGTGCACCTGTCGACGCTGATGGTCTACGGCGAGACCCCGGACGGCGACCTGACCGAGGAGGCGCCCCGCCGGCGGCTGGGGAACGTCTACGCCGACAGCAAGCGGCTGGCCGAACGCACGGCGCTGGAGTTCGCGCGCTCCGGGCGGGTGGCAGCCACCGTGCTCCAGCCGACGGCGGTCTACGGCCCGTACGGCGGCGTCTGGACCGAGCGGGTGCTCGCCGCGCTCACCACCGGTCGGGTGATCCTGGTCGACGGCGGCCGCGGCCTGGCCAACCACGTCTATGTGGACGACCTGGTGAGCGCCATGCTGCTGGCCGCGGTGGAGCCGGCGGCGGTGGGGGAGGCGTTCCTCGTGTCGAGCGCGGAGCCGGCCACCTGGCGGGAGCTCTACGGCGCCTTCGAGCGCATGATCGGCGCTGAGCGCACGGTCTCCATGAGCGCGGACGAGGCGCGCGCCCTATGGCGCCGCCACCGGCGGGCGCGCCCGTGGGCCCTGCCGGAGCTGATCGCCGCCGTGCGCGGCGACCAGGCGCTGCGCGACCGGCTGTTCGAAACCCGCGAGCTGGTGGTGTTGCGCGAGCTCGCCAGCACTCTCCTGCCCGAGTCCCGGCAGCAGCGGATCAAGGACTGGATCGCGCGCGGGCGGGAGCGGGGCGCGGCCGGCGATCCCGACGAGCTGCCGATCCACCCGCTCGATCCGGGCGGCATCGCTTTCTCGCAGGCCCGGACCCGGGTCTCCATCGACAAGGCCCGCCGCGTGCTCGGCTACCGGCCGGCATGGGATCTGGAGGCGGGCGCCGCGATGACCGAGCGCTGGGCGCGCTGGGCGGACCTGCTGCCGTGAGCGGGCGGTCCGCGGTCCGCGCTCCGGCACGAGCCCGGCGATGACCGAGACCGACGGCCGGTCGTCGACGCCCCGCCGCTTCCTCGCGTCCTCCCTCGCGAGCTACTGGAGCCTGGGCGTCCGCCTGGTGGTCGGCTTCGGTGCGCGGGTGGCCCTGGCCCACCTGCTGATGCCGGATGCCCACGGCCTCTACGAGCTGGCTCTGCGCATCGTCACCATCGCCAGCGCCCTCCGCGACCTCGGCCTGATCTTCCACCTGATCCGCGACGAGCGGCGGCCCTACGGCACCGTCCTCGGGTTCAGTCTCTCGAGCGGCACCCTGGTGACCGTGGCGCTCATCCTCGGCGCGCCGTTCGGGGCCTGGCTCGATCCGCGGCTGCCCGAAGTCCTCCGGGTGTTCGCTGTTTGGGTGCTTCTCGACGGCCTGGCGGCGGTGCCGCGGACCTTCTTCGAGCGCGAGCTGCGCATCGGCCGCCTGGTGGCGCCGGAGATCGCCCGCGGGCTGGTGATGGCCGCCGTGTCCATCGGTCTGGCCTTGCTGGGCGCCGGCATCTGGAGCTTCATCGCCGGCGACCTGGTGGCCACGGGGCTGTTTGCGGCGTTCGTCTGGTATCGCGCGTGGGGCAAGATCCCCTTGAAGTTCGAGCGCGGTCTGCTCCTCGATCTGCTCCGCCAGAGCCGCGGCCTGCTCTTGATCTGGGTGACCTTCCAGCTCGTCACCTACATCGACGTCTTCATCGTCGAGGGGGTGACCGGGAACACCGCCCTGGTGGGGCAGTACTCCCGCGCCTACATGATCGCGTTCCTGGTGCGCCAGATCGTCTTCCCGCGCGCCCTGGTACCGGCCCTGGTCGAATACCGGTTCGACCGCGAGCGCTTCCGCGCCGCTTTCCGCGTCACCATCGTGTTCCTCATGTCCTTCGAGGTGACCGCCGGCTACTTCCTGTACTTCAATGCGGAGAAGGTGGTCGAGATCATGCTCGGCGCCAGCTGGGGCCCCGCCGTGCCGCTGCTCAAGATCCTCTGCTTCGTGCCGTTCCTCGACGTGTTCTCGGAGCTGGGCGGGGAAGTGCTCAAGGTGCGGCGCGAGGACCGCCTGTGGCTCCTGATCATGGTCGTGAACCTGCTCTCCCTCACCCTGATCGGCGTCGTGTTCACGCTGTTCCGGGGGGCCGAGGGGATGGCGTGGGCGAACTTCTTCCTGCTCGGCAACGTCCTCATGGCCTGGCGGATGGCGAGCATCTTCCGCGGCACCTTCCTCCGCCTGCTCGGCGACATGGCGCTGATCTACGCGGTGCCGCTGGTGCTCGTGGGCGGAACGGACCTCTTGCTGCCGGCTTCCGGCTGGACTCGCCTGGCGGTCTCGATCGTCGCGTCGCTGGGGGCGTTGGCCCTCCTCGCCTGGCGGTTCTGGAAGCCGGTGCAGCACTTCCTTGCGGACCGCGCGGCCGACGCCGGGTGACACTTCGCCTCACCCCGACGAGCACGTCCGGCGAGGGTGAACCAGGGATCGCTACGAACACGAAGGGCCAGCGCCGGAGCGCTGGCCCTTCGATCGGCGCACGTGGGGTGCGCGCCTACGGAAAGATCTCGAACTGCATGTTGCGGTATTGCCAGCCGTAGCTCGGCGGCTCGATGGGGTTGAAGCCCAGCCGGTTGCTGAAGTCCGCGAAGATCCTCTGGCCATCGGGAATGTCGATGCGGTTGACATTCGGCTTGTCGACCACCTCCCAGAGCACCTTGCCCGACTTGTCCAGGATCCTCAGGTCCAAGAACCCTTCCGCCGGGTTGTAGACGTAATCGAAGACGTACGTCTTGCCGATTTCGGAGACGAAGTGGTCTTCGAACTTGGGCTTCTGGGGAGCCTTGAGGCCGATGCCGTGGCGGAACAGGACCGTGTTCCTGCTCGGACCCTTGAAGGCGGCGAAACCGTACAGGTTGAAGTGGCTCTCGCGAGCCAGCCAGAACATCAGGTTCAGGCCGGAAGTCGGCGGTGCCCAGCCTCCGTTGACGACCTCGACGCTGAAGTGGAGCGAGGAGTAGGAGCCGCCGGGGACGACGAAGGTCTCCCGGTGGTAGTCGTTCTTGACCGTCGGGACGAAGAACGTGCCGTCCTTGCGGTAGCAGAAGGCGCCATCCGGGCACTCGCCGTTGCCACCACCACCGCCGCCACCGTCGTCCAGCCCCGCGAGGCCGTCCTCACCGCGGGCGGAGGGGCCGTGGAAGACGACCTCGCCGGTCTCGACGTCGGTCACGACGACGTACGGGTAGAAATCCTGATCGCAGGTGACCTCCGCGCGGGCGGACGTCACGTCGCTCTGGCCAAGGATGCCCAGAGCGGCGGGGAAGTGCACGCTCGACAGGGGCTGAACCGGGTAGGTGGCGGTGGCGGCGATCTGCTGGCCGTTGCTCTTGAAGACCGCGACCTGGCACTGCATCTTGGAAGTGCTCAGGTTGACCGTGCCGAAGTCGGTGAACACCTGGCCGTCCTGGCGCTGCCAGCCCTGGACGTGGGCGGTGGTGTCCGCCGACACCAGGTTGTCCATGGAGAGCACCGGCATCTCGGCGCCCAAGGTCTCACCCAGGTCCGGTTCGACGGTCACCAGGCGAGAGGTCGCGATGGCGCCGTCCGGCAGTTTGAGCTCCAGGATGCCGAGCCCTTCGGCCGGTGCCACGCCCTCGATCCGGAACGTCCCGCCTGCTGCGAGGCGGATCGTCTTGGCCGGGTCCGCGGGGCGCACCGTACCGTCGGCCAGGGTCGGAATGAAGAAGGAGGAGAACTCGATCGCGCGCCCTGTGGTGTTGGCGATCCAGACATCGGTCCGGAGGCCCATTCCCTGGCTGGTGCCGTCGATGGTGAGGGGAACGTAGACGGTGCCGGCGAACGCCGGCGTCGTGAACAGGGCGAGTAGCGCCAGGGCACAGACCCCGAGTGTGGCTCCCCGCAGAAGGTGGCTGTGACGCCTTCTTGTCATCTCGACATACCTCGTGTGTGATTTGGTGCGCATCCCGGTCGATCCAGAGGATTGATCCGGGTCCATGGCATCGGATCTTTCGATGCTAACTATAGATCATCGCTGGGGTATTCCGCAATCCAGAGAATTGGATCGTTTCCGTCATCGGGTGCCGAGAGCGGCCGCCGGCCCGTGGGCGAGGGCCCGTGCATAACCCTCCGGCGTGCCGACGTCCAGATAGCCGCCACCGGGGAAGGGCACCGCGACGACGGGCAGTCCCGCGGCCCGGGCCTCCTCGAACAGCGCGCCGAGCTGGAGCTCGGGTTCATGCGATTCAGGCATCCCCGCCTGCCCGAGGCGTTCCGTGAGCCAGCCGCTGAAGCGCCGGTCCCAGACCGCGATCAGCCAGCAGAGGGTCAGCCGGGTGTGCGCCGGTCGCACCTCGATGGCGCGCACCTGCCCGTCCGGAGCGAAGTCGACCATGTCCGTCGTGGCTGGATTCTCGGCCGGAAACAGCCCCAGGGACAGCGCCGCTCGGTGCTCCCGCCGCCGGTGGTCGACCCGGGCGAAGGCGTCCTCCGGCGCGAACAGGACGTCGGGAAACCCGAAGGCGACCGGCGCCTCGCCGACCAGCGGCAGGGCGGCCCGGATGGTGTGGGGCACACTGGGCGAGCTCCGGATCGGCACGAAGGCGAGCTCCGGCGTCGGGCGGCGGCGGGCGTAGAACCGGGGCAGGTCGGTCTTGGACGAGTCGATCACCATCACTCCGCGGGTGACGCCTCCCAGCCGCAGGGCGGCGAGGAGCCGCTCGGAAACCACCCGAACCCGCGGGCCCCTCTCGGAGTCGGGCTCAGAGCCCCACTCGGAGTCTGACTCGCCGCCGGTCCCTTCGCCCTTTGGGGGCGGCGGATCGACGGCGATCGGCAGCAACTCCTTGCTGCATGGCAAGTGGCCGAGTCGCCGCGCTCGGCCGGCCGCCGGAATGACAGCGACGGGCGAGGGCGGGGTCGCCTCGCGGGGTGGCCGGGAGGGCTTCGAAGGGGGGCTCACGACCTGTTACGATACCTCGCATGTGGGGAGCACTCCGATCCCTGGTCGCCCTCGTGCGCCCATGCGGCCACGTGGCACCGTCGCGCAGGACCCCTGCGTCCGTTCTGGGCCTGGCCGCCGTGGCGGCATGCGTCGTCTGGCTGACCGCGGGCGTCCGGCCGGCGCGCGCTCAAACGGTGTACGTCGCGTTCGGCGACAGCATCACGGCAGGTGTCGGGGACGACCCCCAGCGGGCCGAGACCGGCTACCCGCCGCGCCTGGAAGCGTTGCTCCAGGACGCGGGACAGGACGCGGTCGTGGTCAACGAAGGGGTCGGCGGCGAGAAGACCCCAGAGGGGCTCTCCAGGATCGACCAGGTGCTCGACCAGGGGGGCGACGTGCTGCTACTGATGGAGGGCAGCAACGACATCTCGCGTCGCATCTCCATCGAGACGACGCTCTTCGACCTGGGAGAGATGGCACGCCGCGCCGAGGAGCGAGGCTGGACGGTGGTCCACGGCACCGTTATTCCGCGCATCCCGAACGCGGGCGTCGACGGCGAGAACATCACCAACCGAGACCTGAACGGCCAGATCCGCAACCTGGCGGGGACCGAGGGTCGGGACCTGGTCGACAACTTCTACGCCTTCAGCCAGCTCTCCGGCCCGTTCGACAACTACTACCTGAAGGACCCGGAGGACCACGTCGGGCACCCGAACGCGGACGGCTACGACGTCATGGCCGCCACCTTCGCCGACGTGCTGACCGGCGTCGACAGCGTGCCGCCGGTGCCGGGAATCGTCTCGCCGCGCTACGGCTCGCCCAACGTCCGCGCCAGCACGCCGATCGAGGTCGAGGTCTGGGACTTCGGCGCCGGCATCGACCTCACGGAGACCGATCTGCTGGTCAACGGCGAATCGGTCGGGTTGACCGGGAGCGGCAGCCAGCGGCGGCTCCAGTTCCGCTACCAGCCGCCGGCTCCCCTGTCCGGGGTCGTCCGGGTCACCCTGCGCTCCAGCGACCTGGCGAACCCCGCCAACAGCACGGAGACGGTGGTCTCGGAGTTCAGCATCGCCGGCACCGACGTCCTCCAGGGGGATCTCGATTTCTCGGGCCGGGTCGACGGCGTCGACCTGGTGCTGTTCGCCCGCCACTTCGGCGCCACCAAGGCTGAGTTGCGCTACAGCGCCGCGGCCGACTTCAACAGCTCCGGCACCGTCGACGGACAGGACCTGGCGATCCTGGCCGCCAACTTCGGCCTGTCGTCGTTCTGAGGGCGGCCCGGGCGGTGGTCGGTCAATGAGGGTCGCGGTTCTCGCCCACAGCTTTCCCCGCTTTCCGGGGGACACCCACGGTCCGTTCGTCCAGGACCTCTCCGAGGCGCTCGCCCGCCGTGGGCATGAGGTGTGGGTCCTGGTGCCGTTCGACCCAGAGCTCACCGAGGAGCGTGACGGGCCGCTGACCGTCCGCTCGTTCCGCTACGTCTGGCCCGACCGCCTGCACATGCTGGGGTACTCGCGCACTCTCCGGCGCGACATCGGGATGAAGCTCTGGGCCTACCTGGAGTCGCCGCTCTACTTCCTGGCCGCCCGCCGGGCTCTGGAGCGGCTGGTGCGCCGAGAAGGGATCGAGATGATCCACGCCCACTGGATCTTGCCCAACGGCTACGTCGCCTCCCGGGTGGGGCGCGCGACCGGGGTGCCGTACGCGGTCACCCTGCACGGCTCCGACGTGTTCATGGCCGAGCGCAACCCGCTATTCGGCGCCATGGCCCGACAGGCGCTCGCCGGCGCGGCCCACGTGACCTCGTGCAGCGGCGAGCTGCGCACTCGGCTGCTCCGCATCGGCGGCGAAGAGCATGGGGACAAGATCCTCCTGGTGCCCAACGGCACCGAGCCGCTTTCCCCCGCGGAGTCGGGCGCGGGGTCCGTCTCCTCGGGATCTCTACCGGTCGACCTGCCCGCGGACGCCCGGGCGATCGTCGCGGTGGGCCGGCTGGTCGACAAGAAGGGGTTCACCCACCTGGTGGACGCGGTGCCCCGGATCGTCGAGCGGGTGCCCGAGGCCCGGGTCGTCATCGGGGGCGGCGGCCCGCTCGAGCGGCCGCTCCGGCAGCAGGCCGAGCGGCTCGGCGTCGGCGACCGGGTGCTGTTCACCGGCGCCCTGTCCCATGACCGGGTGCTCGCCCTGCTCGCCGCGGCCGAAGTGGTGGTCATGCCCTCGGTGCGCGACCCGCGCGGCAACGTCGACGGGCTGCCGATCGTGGTGCTCGAGGCGATGGCGGCCGGCCGGCCGGTGGTTGCGACCGACGTCTCCGGCATTCCGATGGCGATCGAGCACGACCGCTCGGGGTTGCTGGTGCCGGAGCGGGACCCGGGGGCGCTGGCGGACGCGGTCCTGGCGCTGCTGGACGATCCGGAGCGGGCCCGCGCCCTCGGCGACCGGGCGCGCGAGCGGGTGCGGACCGAGCTCAACTGGGACGCCGTCGCCGAGACCCACGACCGGCTCTACCGCCGGGCCGTCGAAGCCGCCGCACCGACCGGCGGAGAGGTGGCCTGACGGGCCCGGCGATCCGGCGCGCCATGCCGGCGGCCGCTGCCGCCGCCGTGCTCTTGGGGCTCGTCGCGGCGGTGCACGCCGCCGCCCTCGCGGCCTTCTCCGGGCCACTCCGGCCCAGCGGCTCCCGGCCGGAAGCGATCGACCGCATCGAGCTGGACCCGGAGGCGGCTCTCCAGCTTCAAGGCGCTGGGGTGCGTCCAGTAGCGCCGATCCGCGCTCGGCTCAGGGTGCGGGGGCGGGCTCGACGGCAACCGCGGAGAGCGAGCTTCCCGGCGGCAGGGTGACGTAAAGGAAGACCTTCTGCCGCTCGGGCAGGCGGACCGAGACCACAGGCGCCCCGACGAACGCCGCGGAGGCGAGCAGCCGGTTCGCGCGGTCTCGCACCTCCACCTGGCCGCTCGGTGCGCGGGTCGCGAGCGTCACCTGGTAGCTGCCCGCTTCGAGGAACGGCTTGTACAGGCTCCACTGGCCGGTCTTGGTGTAGATGATCGCGTTCGTTCCCGGCGGAGCGCTTGCGCTCGGACGGCCGGTCGCCATCGCCGGGCTGCGGAGGAGCGCGTCCCCCGGCCCGAACCGGGCGGCCGTCGCGTACGGCGGATTCGCCGGGTCGAGCCGGTAGAGTCGGATCTCCGGGCCCGCGCGGAATCGCCCGTCCCGCCAGCGATGGACCAGGTCGAAGTCGCGGAAGATCTCCTGGTAGCGGCGCCTGCCGGAGGCGAGCACCGGGTCGTCCAGGTTGTGCGGGTCGAGGAAGCGCCGGTACGAGCCGGCAGCGAGGAGCAAGAAGTCGTTGCGCGGGTCCCGTAGCTCGTCCTGAGTCAGCCGGATGGCGAAGCGCGGGTTCCTGGACGGGAAGCGCCAGGAGGGACCGGGCCGAGGCGTGTAGGCCTCCCGCACCAGGAAGGAGCCGGGCGGGAGATGCGTCTCCATCCAGGCGGCGGCCACCTCGCGGGTGGTCGGCTGGACGAAGCGGACCGCCTGGGTAGCGGAGCGCCCGGCCGGCGGCCCCAAGATCAGGAGGGCGGCTGCCATGGCCCAGGCGATCCGGACCCGCCGGGAACGCGGTCGCGCCTTATCGGGTAGACCCCGTCGATCGCGCCCATCCCGCCGATCGCTCTCGACACTGCCGGCCACGCGCCCCCAGGCGCCGGCGAGGCCCGCTCCCAGGAGCATGGCGACGACCGGCAGCACCGGCAGCAGGTTGCGGCGCACGGCCATCTCCATCGAGAGGAGCAGCCCCAGGTACACGACCGGGAACGGCAAGAGCGCGACGACGCGGCGCCGATTCCGCCCCGGGAGCAGACCGATCCCCACGGTGCCGGCGACGAGCGCTGGTACCCCGAAGGCGCGCACGAGCTGCTGGAGGTAATAGAGTGCGTTGCTCTGGTGGACGACGCCGGTCCACCCCCGTGCAGAGTACTGGCGGACGCCGAAGAAGAGGTCCGCGCCGCCGCCGTGGAGACCGAGCGCGGCCGCGGGATAGGCCAACAAGCTGGGTGTCGTCGCAAGGAAGGCGGCCAGGGCCGCGGCGGCGGCCCAGACGATCCCCGCCCGCGCCGACCAGGTGGCGTTTCGCGCGATGGCGTCTCTGCCGGCGGCACTCCCATCGGCGGTGCGGGGGCGGACACGACAGAGCAGCCAGGCGCCGGCGATCGCCACCGCCACCACTCCGGCCGGGTACTTGCCGCCGGCCGCGAGCCCCGCCCAGGTGCCGGCGAGCAGGTAGTCACGGGTGCGCTCCCGCTCGATCAGCGCCGTGACCTGCATCACCGTCATGGCGGCGAAGAAGCCGCCGACGACGTCCGACAGGTTGAGGTGGGCGATCTCGATCCAGAGCGGGGAGAGGGCGACCAGGGCGCCGGCCGCCACGGCGGCCCGGTCGCCGGCCAGGCGGCGGGCGCCGATGAACACCGGCGCCACGGTCAGGCCGCCGAGGAGCGCGGTCACCGAGCGGGTGACCAAGACCGCCACGGGCAGGGCGCCAGAGATCCCGTACAGCTCCCGGCTCAGGGTCGCGACGGCCGGCCCGAAGAGGGAGGCGATCCAGAGCGCCAGCGCGTCGAGGAAGAAGAGCAGGTGGGGATAGATGAACCAGGGCTTGAGGAGCTGCCCCTCCTGGTTGATTCGCTCGGCCTGGGCGCGGTAAATGCCCTCGTCGCCGAAATCGCGGCTGGCGCTCTCGTGGCCGAGGCCGAGGAAGCAAAGCACCAGGGCGAGGAGCGCCAGGACGACCAGCCAGCGGGCGGCCCCGCCCTGCCGCCAGAGCCGGTAGGCGGCGCGCACGGCGAGGGCGACGCTCGCCCCGCCGGCGGCGAGGACCGCGAGGCGCGCCCCGAGGAGGCTCGCGCCGGAGAGCGTGGCGCCGAGTGCGTCGGCGAGCCAGAGGGCGAGGACCACAACCGACGCCAGCCCGACCCACCACGCCCCCCGGCCGAGATCCATCGGCGTCAGTTGATGTAGCCCAGCGCCTTGAGCGTTTTTTCCACCTCCTCCGAGTGGCTTGTCACTTCGCTCTTGGGTTTACGGATCCACTCACTCCCTTTCATCCACTTCGCCAGGACGCTCCGCAGTCGCTGGAACTGGTGGGTTTCCTCGTCCACCAGGTTGTGGGTCTCGCCCGGGTCGGCCTGGAGGTCGTAGAGCTCCCAGGTGCGCGGGCGCTCGCCGAGGGGCGGGTGGTAGATCAGCTTCCAGCGGTCGTCGCGAACCCACCGGTAGTGGGTGGTCGGCGAACCGCCGCCGGCTTCGGAATAGGCGTAGCGGAACGGATTGTCTTCCTTTCCGTTCGGGTCCTTCCCTTCGAGGAGAGGGACCAGGCTGTGCCCCTCGAGCCCCGGAACCTCGGTTCCCGGTGCCGCCAGGTCCCGGATCGTCGGGTACAGATCGACCAGCTCCACCGGACCGGAGACCCTGCGCCCTCCATCGATGTGTCCGGGCCAGGAGACGATCAGGGGCACGTGGGCGCAGGGCTGGTAGGGCAGCCGGCCGTGGCCGAAATAGTAGTCGTGCTCGCCGAGGCTCTCGCCGTGGTCGGCGGTGAAGACCACTAACGCGTCGTCGAGAAGCCCCAGCTTGTCGGCCAGGTCGAGCACCCCGCCGATGTGCTCGTCAGCGAAGTGGACGTTGCCGTCATAGGAGGCCACGTAGTAGCTCAGCTCGTCGTGCCCCGGGATCGCCACGGCCCGTGAGCGGTCGATGGGGGCGATCTCCTTCCGGGTGTCATGGGCGTCGCCGAGGAACGGGTTCTCCACGTCCGCCGGCAGCAGGTAGGGCGCGTGCGGATCGGAGTAGTGGAGCCAGACGAACAGTTTCTGGTCGTTCTTGTGGCGCTCGAGCAGCGGCTCGGCGAGTTGGTTGACCCGTCGGGCGTTCAGGTACCTGCGGTACACGACCGGGTTGTCCGAGGGCTCGGGGGCGAGCTTGTTGGTCTCGAGGTAGCTGTCGAAGCCCTGGTTCCAGCCGAGATCCTTGGCCAGGACGCCGTTCGACACGACAGCGAGGGTGGTGAAGCCCTGCTGCTTCATCAGCTCCGGCAAGGTCAGGTAGGCGTCGGGCAGATGGATGGCCGCGCTGTGGGTCAACCCGGTGGTCTGCGGGTACTGCCCGGTGAACATCGAGGCGAACGACGGCCCGGTCTTGGGCCACTGGGAGACCGCATCCTCGAACACCACACCGGGGCCGGCGAGGCGCTCGAGCGAGGGGCTCGTGTCCCGGAGGTAGCCGTACTGGCTCAGGTGGTCGGCGCGCAGCGTGTCGACCGTGATCAGGAAGATGTGTCGTGGTGGGCCGTCCGGGGTGGAGGTCTCGCCGGTGCAGGCGGTCAGTGTGCCCAGGATGGCGAGCAGCAAGAGCGTGCTCAAAACGGCCGGAGCGGCGATCCGGCCGGGGCGACGCGCGCGGGAGGACGGGCGGGTGGCGTGGTGCTTCATCTGCATGGTCTCGGAGAAAGCGGCTAGGAGGGAGTGGCTCATTCCGGCGTGGCCAGGCGAGCCGTTCGGGGCATCGATCCTAACATGAGGGCGGGGACACACCCCGGGCAGGCTCCTAGCCTGCACTCTTCATGAGACGCCGTAGCGAGAGCGGCAAGTGCGCGTGAGATCAGGGCGCACACAGCGATGCGCGACGCAGGCGTACTGTACGGTACGTCGAGGAGCAAAGAGCGAGTACGGCCTGAGATCGCGTGCAATTGCCGCTCGCAGTAGGTGGCTCATGAATCGTGCAGGCTAGAGTACACTTCGACCGCCGTGACTCGCCGCGTACGCCTGGGCCTGCTCTCCGTCTCCCTCTTCCTGCTCGCGCTGCCCCTGACTGTGGGCAAGCCGGGGTTGCCTCCGACCCTCAAATCGGACGAGCCCGCCTACTATCTGATGGCGGAATCCCTGGCCCACGACGGGGATCTCGAAGTCGACACGGGAGATCTCGAGCGGCTGTTCGACGAGTTTCCGTACCAGCCGGTACGCAACCTCATCCTGATGACCAATGACGGCTGGAACACGGTGCTCTTCGGCAAGCCCTACCTCTACTCACTGTTCGCGGCGCCCTTCGCCGGCCTGGCCGGTGCCGACGGCATGGTGCTGTTCAACATGCTTTTGCTGGTCGCCATGATCTGGATGGGGGCGGCCTACCTCGCCCGCTGGAACCCGGGCGGGACGGCGGCGATCTTCGCCGGCGGCTTCTTCATCGCCAGCGCCGGCTTCTCCTACGTGTTCTGGTTGCACTCCGAAGTGTTCAACATGGCGGCCGTGGCGGCCTGCCTCTACTTGGGCCTGGGGCCGGCCCTCGAGGACGATTGCGACGAGCGCGGCCGTCGGCGCCGCGCCCTGGTGATGACGGCGCTCTCCGGGGCCGCTCTCGCGCTCGCGGTCTACAACAAGCCGATGGTCGCCGCCCTCTCCCTGGCACCGCTTCTCGCCCAGGCGGTCCGTCGGCGCTGGGCCGCGGTGGCCGTCTGGATCGCCGGTGCGGCGGTGTCGCTCGGACTGGCCGCGGGGATCGCCACCGCCCTCACCGGCCACCCTACGCCCTACCTGGGAGTCGAGCGCCAGGGGGTGGTGGTCTGCTCGCCGGACGAGTTGCCGATCGACCGGTCGACGGCGGCGACGCCGGAGGAGATGGGAGCCGAGAAGGGCGCGTTGGGTGGGGCGTGGAGCTGGATCTTCCGGGTGCCCGACGTGGACCCGGGGCGCCTCGGCGAAAATGTCCTCTATTTCTTCGTCGGCCGCCACACGGGGCTCTTCCTCTACTTTCCGTTCAGCTTGCTGGCGATCCTTCTCTTTCTGGTCCACGAGCGGCGCTCCGGCTGGCGCTGGGGTCTGCTCGGCTCGCTGGCGGCGGTGGCTCTGTTCTTCCTGGTCTTCATCCCGGCCAACTGGCAGGGTGGTGGCGGGTTCGTCGGCAACCGCTACTTCGTCAACGTCTACCCGGCGTTCCTCTTCCTGGTGACGCGCATCCGCCCGCTGTGGACGCTGCCGGCGACCTTCACCGCCGCCGGGGCGTTCGTCGGCACGATCGTCTTCACCCCGTTCGGCGCCGCCGTGCCGGAGCCCACCCTCCAGGCCCACGTGCGCAACGCGCCGTTCCGCCCCTTCCCGCTGGAGCTGACCCTGCGCGAGATCCCCGGCTACACCAAGGTGCCGCTCGGCTCCATGGAGGTGCTGGCGCGCAAGGACGTGGTGCTGCCCCGCGCCGGCCGGCTGTGGATCGCCAACGGCCAGCCGGTAGAGCTCGACATCCTGGCGCCGCGGCCGGTCCAGGGGCCGTTCCACCTGCTGGTGCGGAGCGAGGCGCCGGACAACCGGATCCGCCTCCAGATGGGCGACGCGGACGAGACCGTCGAGCTCGGCTCCGCCACCGCTGACGGTCCCGAGGCCCGCGTGACCCTCGACCCGGGCGGCCCCAGCCGCTGGACCCACCGGGGCGAGCCGCCGGAGCCCGTGCCGGTCTACACCCTGATCGTGACCGCCGCCCATGGCCGCTCGGAGCTCTGGACCCGGGCCTTCCCGCCGCCACGCTGCCCGGATTCGGGCTTCGCCCACTACGAGACTCTGCCGGACAACTTCCCGGTGGGCGCCGAGCTGGTCCTGCTCGCCACCGGCGACACCCTGGACCAGGACGTCTTCGGCGTCACCTGGCGGCGGGTCGAGGTGCGCGACCGGGTGCTGCCGGGCCAGACCTTCTACGCCAAGGTCGACCTGGTCAACAGCTCCGATGCGGCCTGGCGGCCAGGCGCCGCCGCCGAGGTCCACCTGAGCTACCACTGGTACACCGCCGACGGCGCGCTGGTCGACTTCGACGGCGTGCGCACCGACCTGCCGCTGCCGGTCGGCGCCGGTGGGGAGGCGGAGGTGCTCCAGGAGATCCGGGCACCGGAGACCCCGGGGCGCTACGAGCTGGTGCTCGATCCGGTGTTCGAGCACGTCTCCTGGTTCTCGCGCAAGGGCGTCGAGCCCTACCGGGTGCCGGTGACCGTGGTGGCGGAGCCCGCGACGGAATGAGCCGGGGGCCGGCGCGGGTCCTGCTGGTCACCCACTCGCTCTCGGGCGGCGGCGCGGAGCGGTTCGTCGCCACCCTCGCCGGCCGGCTCGACCGGACCCGCTTCGCCCCGGCGATCGCCGCGGCGACGGCGCGGGCCACCTATCGGGTTCCGGACGACGTACCGGTGATCCCCCTGGGCTACTGCGGCGTGGCGAGCCTGCCGCGGACGGTCCTCCGGCTCCGCCGGACGATCCGGGCGCAGGCACCCGGCCTGGTCCTGTCCAACGTGCTGTCGACCAACTGCCTGACCGGCGCCGCCCTCGCCGGCCTCGACCGGGTGCCGCCGTGGATCGCCCGGGTGGCGAACTCGCCTGCCCACGGTGACCCCTGGCTGCAGCGCCTGTGGGGGCGGCGCGTCTACCCGCGGGCGGTCCTGGTGGTGGCCAACTCCCGCGGTCTCGCGGAGGCGTTCGTGCGCTACTATCCCCGGGCTGCCGGGCGGACCGGGTCGCTGCCGAACCCGGTCGATTTCGAGCGCATCGACCGACTGGCCGGGGAAGCCGAATTGGCTGACAACGGCGCTGACCAGCGGGCCGCCGGCCCGATCGCCGCGCGGGGTGCCGCCCGGGGCGACGGACATCGTGAAACCGTCACCGTGCTGTGGGTCGGGCGGCTGGAGCCCCAGAAGCGCCCCGACCTGGCGCTCGCGGCCGTGGCTGAGCTGCGGCGGCGGGCGGAGGCGGCGGGCGATCCGGTCCCCGCCGTCCGTCTGCGCCTATGTGGCGACGGCTCCCTGCGGCGCCGGCTCGAAGAGCGGGTGGCGGCGCTCGGCCTGGGAGACGCCGTCGAGCTGACCGGATTCCTGGACAACCCCTTCGCCGCCATGGCCGCCGCCGACCTCTTCCTCTCGACCAGCGACTTCGAAGGGCTGCCGAACGCTCTGATCGAGGCCCAGGGCTTAGGGTTGCCCGCGGTCGCCACCCGCTGCCCGTTCGGGCCGGACGAGATCATCGATGACGGGGAGACCGGCCTCCTGGTCCCGGTGGGTGACGCGGCGGCGATGGCGGAGGGTCTCGCCGCCCTGGTGGCGGACCCGGCGCGGCGGCGTCGCCTGGGGGAGGAGGCCGCTCGCCGGACCCGGGCACGGTTCGGGATCGCGGCGGTCGTGCCGCGCTGGGAAGAGGCGCTGGACGCGGCGCTCGCCGGCCACCGCCCGCCGGACGGAGGGAACGTCTGAGATGTGCGGCATCACCGGCATCGTGACCTCCGCCGGCCGGCAGCCGGACCGGGACCTGGTGCGTCGCATGGCCGACACCCTGCGCCACCGCGGTCCGGACGCCGACGGCGTCTGGATCCACGACAACGTCGGCCTCGGGCACCGGCGCCTGACGATCATCGACACCTCCCACGCCGCCGACCAACCGCAGTTCAACGAGGACCGCTCGGTGGCGCTGGTGTTCAACGGCGAGATCTACAACTTCCAGGAGCTCCGCCCGGAGCTCGAGGCGGCCGGCCACCGTTTCACCACCCGGTCGGACACCGAGGTCCTGGTGCACGGTTGGGAAGAGTGGGGGCCGCGGGTGCTCGACCGGATGCGCGGGATGTTCGCGTTCGCCCTCTACGACGCGCGCGCCGAGCGCCTGTTCCTGGCCCGCGACCGGATCGGCAAGAAGCCCCTGTTCTGGGCGATGACCCCTCAGGGCTTCGTCTTCGGCTCCGAGATCAAGGCGCTCCTGGAGCACCCCGGTGTTTCCCGGGAGCTCGACGCCCGGGCGGTGGGGGAGTACGCGGTCTACGGCAACACGGTCGGCGAGCGGACGATCTACCGGGGGGTCCGGTCGCTGCCGCCCGGCCACAGCCTGACGCTTTCGACCGGAGCCGGTGCCGGTGTCGGGGCCGAGAGCGCCGAGCCGGCGATCGCGCGCTACTGGCGCTACCGGCCGGCGCCGGACCCGGGGATCGACGAGGCGGCTTGGCTGGACGAGCTCGATCGGACTCTGGACGACGCGGTGCGCCTCAGGATGATCTCCGACGTGCCCCTGGGCGCGTTTCTCTCCGGCGGGGTCGATTCGAGCCTGATCGTCGCCTACATGACCCGCCACGCGCCCGGGCGGGTCCAGACCTTCAGCGTCGGCTTCGACGAGGCACGGTGGGACGAGACCGAGCACGCCCGGGCGGTCGCCGCCCACCTCGGCACCGACCACCACGCCGAGATCGTCACCCCGGACGCCCTGGCGATCCTGCCCGAGCTGGTGGCGCTCCACGACGAGCCGTTCGCCGATCCGTCGATCATCCCCACCTACTACGTCTGCCGGGAGACGCGCCGGCACGTCAAGGTGGCCCTCTCCGGCGACGGCGGCGACGAGCTGTTCATGGGCTACACGCGGCACCTGGAGTCGGCGACCCTGGAGCGGCTCGCCGGCTGGATCACCCCCGCCGGCCGGATGCTCGCCCGGGGGCTCTCGCGCCTGCTGCCCCTCGACTCGTTCACCGGGCGCGGCCTCGACCGGGTCTCGTACCGGGGCTTCGACCTCTACCACCACGCCCTCGGCTTCTCGCGGGTCTACCGTTCCTTGTTGGCACCGGAGATCCGCGACGTCCTGGGCCCCGCGCGGTGCGCGCCGGCGCTGGGCGCCTTCGGCCGGGGCGAGGGCCTGAGCTTTCTGCAACGGTGCCAGGTGATGGATCTCGAGACCTATCTGCCCGACCAGATCCTGGTCAAGGTGGACCGGGCGTCCATGCATCACTCGCTCGAGGTCCGCTGCCCGCTGCTCGACCAGGAGGTGATGGCGGTGGCGGCGCGCATGCCGGCCGAGCGCCAGGTGGGGCGGCGGAGCCAGAAGATGCTGCTCCGTCGCCTGGCCGCCCGCTACGTTCCCCGGGAGGTGCTCGATCGGCCGAAGCAGGGCTTCACGCCGCCGCTCCGCGAGTGGCTGCGCGGACCGCTGGCTGCACCGGCGGCGGAGGCGGTGGCTGACGCGGCGAGCCCGGCATGGGACTTCCTCGACCGCCGCGAGGCGCTGCGCCGCCTGGAGGCCCACGGAAGCGGCCGGGTCGACGCGTCCACCGCCCTTTGGCGGGTGCTGGTGTTCTATCGTTGGGCGGAGCGAAACCTCTGATCGGATGCAGCAGGTGAACGGACCTGCAGGTGCGTGGGGATGACGACCATCGAACAGGCGACGGCCGAGCGGAAGACGCCTCCGCAGGGCCACCGGGATGAGCCCGGCCAGGACGCGTTGCGCGTCGCCTGCGTGGTGCTCAACTACAACGGCAGGGACGTCACCCTGGAGGCGCTCGGCAGCCTGACCGGGATGGACTATCCGGCCTACGACGTGATCGTGGTCGACAACGGCTCGACCGACGGCTCGTTCGAGGCGATCGCGGAGCAGTACCCGGAGGTCGTCCAGGTGCGGACGGAGAAGAACCTGGGGCCGGCCGGCGGCGCCAACCTGGGGCTCCGCCACGCCCTCGAGCGGGACTACGACTACGTCCTGATCCTCAACAACGACATCGAGGTGGCGCGCGACCTGCTGACCGAGATGGTGCGCCTGGCCGAGTCCCGCCCGGAGATCGGCATCGTCGGCCCCAAGTCCTACTACTACTGGGACCGGGAACGGATCTGGTCGGCCGGCGGGCGGATGGTCTTCCGCGAGGCGGCGACCAAGGAGCGGGGCACCGGCGCCCTCGACCGCGGCCAGTTCGACCGGGACGAAGAGATCGGCTACGTCAACGGCTGCGCCCAGCTCGTCAAGCGCGCGGTGTTCGAGGAGATCGGCCTGTGGGACCCGCTGTTCCACCTGTCGTTCGAGGACGCGGATTTTTGCATGCGGGCCCGCCACGCCGGCTGGCGCTGCTGGTACGCCCACCGGGCGAAGCTGTGGCACATGGTCTCGGTGACCGCCGGCGGCTACAAGGAGTCCCGGACGTACCACACGGCCCGCTCGACGGCGCTCTTCATCCGGCGCTACGCCACGCCGCTCCAGTGGCTGGGCGCGGTGGCGATGATCCTGGCGTCGCTGCCGGTGGCGTTCGTGCGCGAGCTGCTCCGGCGCAACGCCTCGGCGGTCCGGGGCAAGCTCCGGGGCTTCCGGGACGGCTTCTTCCGCACCAGGATGACCGCGCCGCCGCCGATGGTGTGGCGGGTCGATACGGGTCGCGGGGAGGGGCGCGCGGACCGCCGGGAGGAGGGCGCCCGGGGCGACGCGCCGGGCGGGACGAGCACGGAGGGGCCGGGTGCTCGATAACCTCCGGCGCGACGCCAGCCGGCTCCGGCTGAGCTACGCCGGCTCGACCTTCCGGGCCGTGGTCGAAGCGCTGCTCTTCAACAGCGGGTTCCAGGCCGTCGTGCTCTACCGGCTGGCGCGCTGGTTCCGGGTCCACCACATCCCGCTGGTCGGACCGTTCCTGTCCCGGCTCAATCTCTTCCTGACCGGGGTCGACATCAACCCGACCGCCGTCATCGGTCCGGGTCTCTTGATCAGCCACGGCACCGGCTTGGTGATCGGCGGTGCCGCCCGGGTCGGCGACGATGCGCTGATCCTCCACGGAGTGACCATCGGGTCGCTGTCGCCGAGCCGGGTGGGGACCATGCCGGTGATCGGCGACCGGGTCTTCCTCGGCGCCGGGGCCAAGATCGTCGGCGGGGTGACGATCGGCGACGACGTGGTGGTGGGGCCGAACGCGGTGGTCACCGAGGACGTGCCGGACGGCAGCCGGGTGCTGAGCGCCGCGGGGGTGCAGATCTTCCCCCGCGCCCCGAAAGAGGTCTAGAAGCCGACGCTACCTCTCCGGCGGATACGCCGGCCGGATGTGCAGGTCGGTCACCTCGGCCGTCCGCGGGAGCTCCAGGGCGTGGACGATCGAGCTCGCCACCGCGGAGGGCTGGAGCAGCCGCTCCGGCGTGTAGGGCTTTCCTTCCTGCTCGTGGACCCGGCGCTGCATGGCGCTGGCGGTCCGGCCCGGGTAGACCGTGAGCACGCGGACACCCTCCGCGTTGACCTCGTCCCGGAGCGCCGCGGCGAGCGCGCCGAGCGCGGCCTTGGACGCGGCGTAGGCGCCGACGGTGCCGCGCGGGCGGAGCGCGGCGCTCGAGCTGACGAAGACGATCTGCCCCCGGCGCTCGATCAGGGAGGCGAGCAGCAGCCGGGTGAGCTGGTAGGGGACGCGGAGGTTGACCGTGAGCTGCCGGTCGAGCTCCGCCGGCGGGGTGGTGGCGACCGGGCCGGCGCAGTAGGCGCCGAGGGCATGGACCAGGAGGTCGACACCGCCGCACGGCGCGGCGGCGAGCGCCGTCTCGGCCAGGCGGCGGAGCGCCGTTTCCATCCCGCGGCCGTCTCCGCCTTCGGCCGCGAGATCGGCGGCGACGACCACCGCCTCGGCGTCGCCCGCGCGCACCCGCTCCGCCGTCGCCTCGAGCCGCTCCCGGTTCCGTCCGGAGAGCACCAGCCGCACGCCCCGCGCGGCCAGCGCTTCCGCCACCGCGCCGCCGATTCCGCCGCTCGCCCCGGTGACCAGGGCGGTCTGTCCTTCGAGTGTGCTCATGGTGTGACCGGCGCCGTCACGAGATCGTGACGGCAACGGCGGGAGTCTACCCGAGGCGGCGGATCGACACCCGGTCCCGGCACGCTAAACTATCCACCAACACCCAGCCTGGACCGAGAGCATCGGGCGGGGGATCGAGGGGATGGGGGGCGATCCAGTGGATTATCCAGGTTGATTGGAGTGGCGAAACCAGCGGATAGAGCAAGCTCGGATCACTCGTCACGAGGCGAGCTCGATAGCACTTGAACAGGGAGATTACGCCATGCGCCTCGTCCCGCTCGGCACGAACGGCTACATCCCGACCCACGGGCGCCAGACCATGTGCTTCCTGGTCCGCGCGGGCGACCTGGCCATCCTGCTCGATGCAGGCTCCGGGGTCGCCCGGCTGCTGGAGCCGGAGATCCGGGCGCTGCTCGACGGGGTCGAGGTGCTCGACCTGGTGCTGAGCCACTACCACCTGGACCACGTCATCGGCGTCTCGTACCTGCCTGGCGTCTGGCCGGACAAGCCGGTGCGGATCTGGGCGCCGGCGGTGCCGCTGGTGGAGGCGGATCCGGCCGAGGCGCTCTGCCGCCTGGTCCACCCGCCGCTCTTCCCGGTCTCCCTGCCGGAGCTGCCCATGCGGGTCGAGGTGGAACGGATCGTCGGCGAGTCCTTCGTCCTCGACGGCCTGGAGGTCCGCGTTCGCCCCCAGGAGCATCCCGGCGGCTCGATCGGCATCCGGCTCGGCGACGCGCTGACCTACGTCACCGACACGGTCCCGGACACGGCGACGGCCGAGCTCGCGGCCGGCACCGACCTGCTGCTGCATGAGGTCTGGAAGGGTGGGGACGGCCAGGCGGCCCACGGCCACTCGACCGCCGAGAAGGTGGCACGGCTGGCCGAGCGGTCGGGCGTCCGGCGGTTGATGCCGATCCACCACAACCCCCAGCACACGGCGCGCGATCTGGAGGAGCTCGCCGCCGAGCTCGCCCGGGGGACCAGCGCGGAGGTACTGCTGCCCGAGGAAGGGAAGGTCTACGAGGTTCCCGACCAGGGCCTCGGCGGATGAGCGCCCTGTCCCGAACCGTCGATCCACTCTGCTAGACTCGCAGCCGCTCGGAGGGTCGGGCTTCGCGGCACGCGCAACGCGGTCACACCGTCCTTCCGCGCTGACTCCCCGCCCGTGATCACTGACTCCAGGCAGACGCCCCGCCCCGGGTCGCAGGAGGCCGGCGCCCGCCAGGTCGGCTTCTGGCTCTACGCCGCCCAGCTCTGGAGCATCTTCGGTATCGCCCTGTCGAACTGCCTGCTCGGGGTCACCGTCCTGGCGAGCCCGTTCGTCGGCCGGGGGCGCTGGCGGGCCGCGTGGCGCCGTGCCCGCCCGCTGCTGCTGATCCTGGCGGCCTATGTCGCGCTGTTCGTTCTGGCGCTCGTCTCGTCTCTCGACGTCGAGCGCAGCCTGCGTTCGCTCTCCGTCCCGTTCAACCTGCTGCCGTTGCCGCTCGCGCTGGTCCTGGTGCGCGGCGAGGAGCAGGCCCGGAGGCTGGTCGACGGCATGATCGTCGTCGCCGCCGGCTCGGCGGCGCTGGGGCTTTGCCAGTTCCTGGTCGGCTACGGCGGGCTGGACCACCGCATCCGCGCGTCGTTCTCCCACTACATGACCTTCTCGGGCGTCCTGCTGGTGGCCGATCTGTTGTTGATCGCCCAGCTGGCGGCGGGGCGCCGGACGAGCGGTTGGATGAGGGCGTGGCGCTGGATCGCGCTGGCACTGATCAACGCCGCGCTGATCGGCAGCTACACCCGGAGCGCATGGGTTGGGCTTGCGGTGGCGACGACGGTCCTGGTGGTGGCCCGGTCGCCCAAGTGGCTGCTGGCGTACCCGGTGGTGGCGCTGCTCTTCGTCTTGCTCGCACCTCGGCCGGTGCTCGACCGGATGTGCTCGATCATCGACCTTCAGAACCCGTCCAACATCGACCGGGTATCGATGGCGGAGGCGGGGGCGGCGATGATCGCCGACCACCCGCTGACCGGGATCGGACCCGACATGGTGGAGGAGGAGTACCCCCGCTACCGGGTGCCGACGGCGGTCCGCGACGAGGTGCCGCACTTGCACAACGCCCTGATCCAGCTCGCCGCGGAACGGGGTCTGCCGGAGCTCATGGCCTACCTGGCGCTGATGCTGATGACCTGCGGCACGGCCTGGCGGCGGTTCATCCGGGAGGGCGGCTTCGCCGGCCCGCGGGCCGACCTGCTCGCCGGGGTCGTGCTGGCGCTGGTGGCGTTCAACGTCGCCGGGCTGTTCGAGGACAACTGGGGCGACACGGAGGTCCAGCGGTGCGCCCTCTTCCTTCTCGCTCTGCCGTGGTGCCTCGGCGACGAAGAGCCGGCGGAAACACCCTCTTCCTGAGCGGCCACCCGGGCAGGTGGCGCAGCCGCTTGACGCCGGGGAATAGAATCAGAGAGCGCTCCGCGATCAACCGCTCGCCCAAGGAGGCTCCAGCATGGCCCAGAAGATCCGTCGCGCCGAGTACTTCCACGCCACCGTCCGCGATCGCCCGGGGGAGGGCTACCACGTCCTCTCGGAGCTCGCCCGCCACGGGGTCCAGCTCCTCGCCTTCAGCGCGGTGCCGGTCGGTCCCGTGACCGTGCAGATGACCGTCTTCCCTGAGGATCCGGAGGTGCTCCTGCGCGCGGCGCAACGCGAGGGCCTGGTGATGACCGGTCCGTACCCGGCGTTCCTGATCCAGGGCGACGACCAGCCGGGTGCGCTGGCCGAGATTCACGGCAAGCTCTACGACGCCAAGGTGGGTGTGTACGCCTCCAGCGGCGTCGCCGACGGCCGCGGCGGCTACGGTTGCGTGCTCTACGTCCGGAACGAGGACTTCAGCGAAGCGGCACGCGTGCTCGGCTGCTGAGCGCCGATCAAGCCGCCGGCACCGGCTCTGGGCACTCCAGGCCGACGAGCTGTATGTCGACCAGTTCCATGTCGACGTGCACCAGGTCGGTGTCGGCCTGCTCCCGCACCCGGTAGCCGCTGTTCTCGAACACCTCGAGCATCGGCCGGTTGTCGGGGTGGACGAACGCCTCGAACCGGCCGATACCCCGAGCCTGGGCGATGGTGCCCAGGTGGTGGAGCAGGTGGGTGCAGATGCCCCGGCCCTGGTAGGCGTCATCGACCGTGAATGCGACCTCGGCGACCTGCTCGCCTCCCGGTGTCGTCCCGGCGTAGTAGCGGCCGACGCCGACGACCCGCTCGTGCCCGTCGTCCTCGTCCGCCACGAGCGCCACCAGGGCCACGTGCTGGTCGAAGTCGACCTCGGTGAGGTGGGCGAGCTCTGCCGGCGTCAGGCGGAGCTTGGGCTCCATGAACCGGAAGTAGACCGTCCGCTCGCTGAGCCGCTCGAAGGTTTCGATCAGCCGGTCCTTGTCGTCGGGCCGGATGGCGCGGAGGCGGAGCGGTTCCCCGTCGCGGGTGCGGGTTTCGGCCTGGTAGGAAGATGCATCCATCACAGCCTCAGGCTACATCCGCCGGCCGCAGTACGCGCCGTCCCTTCGGGGGGGGCCTGGCGTTCACCTCGACAGGAGCGCTCGTTTGACAAAGCGAGGGCTGCTGCCGCACCATGTGCGTGGTTTCGTCTCCGTGTCCCGCCGGCCGAACCGCCGGCCGGAGCGGCGGCTCCAAGGAAGGCTCGGGCGGCCTGCGGAGCTGGGCGGGGTGGGACCCGCCGGTGACGGACACGCCCAGAAAGGAGGTGGTCCAGTGAATCATGGTTTGACGGAGGTGGCGACCCCTTAGGGGAATCCTCCACGCCATGTGGCGCGGATCAGCGGTTCCCCGCGGGGGACCCCACGCCACCAGAAGCAGACCCGAAGGCCCCGGTGCCGCCTCGCGCGGCCCGGGGCCTTCTCCTCTCACGGCGGTGGCCTTCCTGCACCTGGTCCGGATCCGGCGGGCCGTCGGTCAGGGCTCCGCCCTCGTCACGCGGTCGGTGCCCGTCACTGAAGGTAGCCGAGCGAGCGCAGCCGGTCCACCTGTTCGGGGCTCATCGGGGCTACCTGGGCCGCCCTGTCCGAGCCGAGCAGGCGTGCGCGCAGCTCTTGCCTGCGTCGGAGCTCGGCGGCGGCCATCCGGCGCAGGTCCGCCACCATCTCCGACTGCTCACCGGAGAGGTCGAGCCGCTCCCCGGGATCGTCCTCGAGGTTGTAGAGCTCGGTCGGTCCAGTGTCGCCCGGACGCCAGATCAGCTTCCAGGGGCCCTTCCGGGCAGAGCGCCGGGGGTCGCCGAAGAGCAGCGCTCCGGCGAGGCGCAACGGCTCGCGGATCCCGCTTCCTTCAAGCGCACGCTCCAGGTTCCGGCCTTCAGTAGGTGGTGCCTCGACACTGAGCAGCGAGAGGACGGTGGGGAACAGGTCGACGGTCTCCGCGGCACCCGAATACACTGCCGCCTTCCGGCCGGGCACGTGGAGGATCGCTGGAACGTGCACGAGCTCGCGGTAGAGGGTGTTGCCGTGATCGGCCACGACGTGGTACCCGAAGCGGCGCTTCTGGTCCTGGCGCTCCCACAGGTCCTCGCCGTGGTCGCTGACCAGCAGTACGATGGTGTCCCGGTCGAGGCCGAGCTCGGCCAGGCTGTCCAGCAGGCGGCCCACCTCGGAATCCGTATAGGCGACCTCGGCCGCGTAGAGCGCGCGCAGCCACGGCCGCCGCGAGGCGGGGAAGCTCTCACTGGTAGGCGAGCGGGTCGCGTAGCACGGTACGCCCGGAAACTCCGGCGCCAGGCGACGGGCCACGCTCTTGCAGAAGGGGGCGGGAGGCTCGTACGGGGTGTGGGGGTCGAACAGGTGGAGGAAGAAGAAGAAGCGTTCCTCGCGGTGATTCTCGAGCCAGGAGATGGTGCGGTCGACGGCGACGCCGGCCCCTGCCTCGGGATCGACGCCGTAGTATTCGTCGTAGCCGTGGTGTAACCCGAAGATCGGGCCGAGGAAGGGGCTGGTGAAGACGCCTCCCGTCGTCAATCCGGCGTTCGAGAGCACCTCGGCCAGGGTGGGGAAGCGCCGGTCGAGGCGAGTGAACATGTCGTTGCGCAGGCGCGGATCGTTGCCGACGCGCTCTCCGGTGCCGTGGGTCTGGGGTTGCAGGCCGGTGAGCAGGCTGGCGAAGGTCGGTAGTGTCCAGGGCGCGGGGCTCGTGAGATCGGCGAAACGGTAGGAGGACGCCGCCAGGCGATCCATGGAAGGCGTGAGTCCCCGGATGTCGCCGTAGGCACCGAGCATGTCGGCCCGTAGCGTGTCGATGCCGATGATCAGCAGGTTGGGGCCCTGCGAACGCTCGGCAGGGAAGCGCAACTGCGGGTTGCCCCACAGCCCCAGTGACGGGTCGAGGGTGGAGCCGTCCGTGGCTTCGAGCTCGGTTTCCAGGATGACCTGGCGTGCGCCTTCGGGAATCTCCACCTGCCGCTTGAAGGTCAGCCAGCCGGACTCTGGAAGCTGACCCCTGGAGATTCGCTCGTCCAGCCAGACTCCGCTCCACTCGGGCGTCTCGACCCGGAGCCGGAAGCGGGCGGTACGGAGGTGCTCGCGGGCCGAGGCATCCACCGCGAGACGGGTGCTGAGCTCGGCGCTTCCGGTCAGCCCGGCCGGCAGGGGGAGGGTCAAGCGCGCCGCACCGGGCAAGGACGGGACGATCAGCCCGTCGACGTCGGCGGCGCGTTGCGGCGAGCCGCTCGCCTCCAGCGACGCGCCGGCGACCACCACCTTGCCGCCCTCGGCTGCCAGGTCGATCTCGGCGAGGCGCCGGCCGGGGCCGGCCTCCGGATCCCTGAGGTCGACTTCGTAGATCCGCTGAGAGTCGCCTCCATCGAGAAAGACCGGCTGCAACCGGCCGGGCGGAGTCTCCGCCTCTCCGGCGAACCGCCAGGACGCCATCAGGGCCGCGCCGGGCGCACCCGCGGCGCGCACCAGCAGCCGGTCACGCAACTGCCCCGCTCGCGGCACCGGCAGGCTGGTGGGCTCGGTGCCGACCTCGAGGTCGGTGCCGAGCACCAGAGGCGGCGCCTTCTCAGTGGGTGCCTGGTCGACGAGACGGACGAGGACGGGGCTCTGGTGCGACGGCCGGCAGCCGACGGCGATCAGGACGAAGGCCAGGACCAGGAACTTGCGGCGCGGAACGAGACGGTTGAAGCGGGCCGCGAGGCTCGGTTCGGCTGGGGCGTTGTTCATCGGAGTCTTCGGGACCGCCGTCAGTCGCCGTGGAGAGGAGAGCGCCAACGGAGCGCATCCGGCCGGCGACCGTATCACAAGCAGCATCACCATAGGATTCTTCGTTGCGGAAGCATTTGCTTGACAAAAATTTGCGACTATGCTGATATGTCGGTAGAGCGATGCCATTCCCTCCGATGGGGTCTCCGCTGGATTGCAGCGTTCAAGCTGCGTCCGTTCTGAAAGGAAGCGCCATGAACAACCTCGTCCGTGGGATCAGTGCTCTTTCCGGCCTCGCGTTGGTCGCGACGGCCTTGCTCGTCGTCAGCCCCGCGGTCCCCGTCTCGGCGGCAACCTGCGACGGCAACCCGTGCGACTACACCGGCACCTCAGGCGATGATCGTCTGGAAGGTACCTCGGCAGGTGAGGTGCTCTGCGGTCTCGGCGGTGACGACGTGCTGATCGGCTATCAGAGCTTCGACGTCTTCTGCGACGACGCCGGTTCCGACACAGTCTGGGGCGGTGCGGGGAACGACTGGCTGGTCGCCGGTCCCGGTGCGGACTTCTACGACGGCGGCGCTGGCTCCGACACGATCCGGTTCACCTCGGCCGTGACCGCCAATCTTTCCACCGGTACGGCGAACGATGGAAACGGGGTCGACACGCTCAGCACCATCGAGAACCTGAACGGCTCGGAGTCGAGCGACACGCTGATCGGCGACGGCAACAACAACACATTGACGGGGCGCGGCGGCGACGACGATCTACAGGGCGGTGCCGGCTCCGACATCCTCCGGGGGTCGAACGGCAACGATACGCTCACAGGAGGTTCGGGCGCCGACGCGCTCTACGGGGACAGTGGCACGGACACGGCCGTCTACACCTCGGCGATCACGGCCAACCTCTCCACCGGCTCGGCGTCGGACGGCGACAGCCTGAGCGGGATCGAGAACCTCACCGGATCGTCCGGCATCGACATCTTGACCGGGAGCGGCGGAGCGAACGTGATCCTGGGCAACGCCGGCGACGACTGGATCGACGGTAAGGGCGGAACCGACACCTGCAACGGCGGATCGGGCTGCGACTACTGCTTCAACTGCGAAACCATGATCAGTTGCGAGAACAACTGCTACTACCGGCCCGAGTTCCCCGACCCGCCATACGTTCCCTGAACCCTCTGTTGGAGTGACGTGAACACGCCGCCCCGGCCGGCTTCGGCCGGGGCGGCGTGCTCTCTCTCGAGAGCGTCGGGCCGACCGTCACGATGCGGCGGAGGTGGCGGGCGAGCAGCGAGATCGGTGCGGCCGAGCACCGCATCGATCGCGAGCCGGGACCGCGGAGGGTAGACTCTTGGGATGAAACCGCTCCGTTCTGTCCATTTCGGCAAGCGCTTCTCGAAGCCCGGCACCGCCCCGGGCACCCTCACCGCGACCACGGAGCACCGGGTCGAGAAGGTTTCGATCACGGTCATGGACTACGACGCCGAGAGCCTGCAGGAGCGGACGGTGGACACGGTGGCGGAGGCGATCGCCACCTGCCGCGACGGCGGAGTGACCTGGATCGACGTCGTCGGTCTCCACGACGTGGAAGTGGTGCGGGAGCTCGGGGAGCACTTCGACCTGCACCCGCTGGCGCTCGAGGACGTGCTGAGCGTCGGACAGCGACCGAAGGCGGACGAGTACGAGAACCACTACTTCATCGTTCTCCGTCTCTTCCACGTGCTGGCCGACGGGCTGTCGAGCGAGCAGATCTCCCTGTTCCTGGGGGACGGCCATGTGATCACCTTTCAGGAGCTGTCCGAGGACGTCTTCGATGGCGTGCGCGAGCGCCTCCGCCTGGCCCGCGGCCGTATCCGCACCATGGGCGCAGACTATCTGGCCTATGCGCTGATCGATGCCCTGGTCGACCACTTCTTCCCGGTGATCGAGCACCTGGGCGAGCGCATCGAGGACCTCGAGGACGAGGTGATGTCCGATCCGGCGCGCAACACGGTGGAGCAGATCCACGCCATCCGCAAAGAGCTGCTGACCCTGCGACGGGCGGCCTGGCCCCAGCGCGAGGTGCTGGCGGCCATGGAGCGCTTCGAGTCCGCGCGGATCGGCCGCGAGACCCGCGTCTTCCTGCGCGACGCCTACGACCACGCGGTCCAGATCATGGACATGGTCGAGACCTACCGCGACCTGGCCTCCGGCCTGCTGGAGATCTATTTGTCGAGCGTCTCGAACCGGATGAACGAGGTCATGAAGGTACTGACGGTGATGGCGACGATCTTCATCCCGATCACCTTCCTCGCCGGCGTCTACGGCATGAACTTCAAGCACATGCCGGAGCTGGGCTGGCCGTGGGCGTACCCGGCGTTCTGGGGGGTGAGCGTGGCCAGCACCCTCGGGCTTCTGTGGTACTTCAAGCGCAAGGACTGGCTTTAGAAGACTTTTGAAACCAACCGTTGACCGTCACCCGCCGTCCCGGAGGTGCCTCGACCTCTACGGTCTCGGTCGGCGTGATCGGGTGGAGCCCGTAGTGGGCCAGCTCCCGGTCGAGGGTCGCCGCGTCCACTAGGGTGGCGCGGCGGCCGTCCGGAAACCCCTCCACTACGTGCTCCTCGCCCGGAACCGTCCGGGTGCCCTCTCCCGTCAGGTCGGTGCCGGGCGCGAAAACCGAGACCAGCAGGCGCCCGCCGGGGGCGAGGACCCGGGCCGAAGCGGCCAGCGCCCGGTTCCACTCGTCCCGGCTCGCCGCCGCGTGGTAGATCCCCAGGGCCACCAGCAGGTCGATCGAGCCGGGGGCGACCCAGTCGAGGGCCTCCATGGTGCCGAGGCGCACCCGCCGCCGCGCCTCCTCTGCGCCGAGCATGGCAGCCAGGCGCAGCCGCGTCTCCTCGACCATGGCGCGGGACGCGTCGACCGCCACCACGTCACAGCCACGCTCGGTGAGGAAGACCGTGTTCCGTCCCCCGGCGCAGCCGAGGTCGAGCACCCGGAGGGCGGAGGGATCGTCCTCGGACTCGAGCAGGCGCACCAGGCGGTGGTCCGGGGCGCGGGACGCGAACTTCTCGACCTGCTCGGCGCTCTCCCAGAAGTCCGGCGGGGAGGGGGTTTGGCTTGGTGTGTCTGCCATGGTGTCGAAGGTGATCGCAGGCTGCCGCCCAGGTTGCTAGAGAGCCCCCGCATCAACCCACCGAGACCGGCGGGTGGGGGCGTCCCTTTCCCCCCGGAGGGCGGGAAAGGGATCGAGGGATAGGGGGGAGATCCAGTGGATCATCGCAGCCAGGGCACCGCGATGCCGCCGCCGGTGAAGCAAGGCAGCCGCGGGTGCTCCTCGAGCTCCATGCCGAGGAAGCCCGCCGTCCGCGTGGCCACCTTGCCGGCAGTGATGGCGCATGCGGCACCGTCCCGGAGCGACTCGTTGAGCCGCGTGTCGCTCGGGAAGCCGACACCCAGGGTCTGGAGCACGTCGTCCCGGAGCTGGACGCTCCGGCTGTACTCCTTGACCACCGGCACCCGGCGGGCCGCGGCGAGCGCGGTCCAGCTACTGCGGGAGAAGACCTCTACCAGGAGCTTGGAGCCGACGATCCGATGCTCTCCGGCCCACAGGGTCCAGCCGAGCTGCTCGACCAGTAGCCGGGCGGTCTCGCTCCACAGGCGGGCGAGCACCGCGCGGGACGCCGAGGTGCCACTGGGCCAGTCGTCGAAGGTCGCCGGTGTCGGGATCGGTGCCTGCACCAGGTTCTCGAACGGGCGTCCGCGGCCCTCGCCGGGGACAGCGAGCGTCAGCGGGCAGTTGATCCCGACGGGGTGGATCCCCTTCTCGTCGAGCTCTCTGGCCAGCCGGTTGGCCAGGACGCTCCACTGATGCGGCGTGGAGTCCGGTCCCAGGGCGATCCCGCCGGCCAGGCACTCGATCGCTCCGCCCTCGAGCAGGCGCCTCCCCTGGAGCTTGATCACCCGGTTACAGTTGCCGTCGTCAGTCACTCCCGCGTCGATACCGTAGCCGTACAAGAGGCGCTCCCTTCTGCAGTGCGAACATGATCGGATCAGAGCGGCATCGTCTTCCGCGATGTTTTCCGAATGCTACACGGTAAAGCCTGCATCATTCATGAGCGCCGCGGCATCTAGCGGAGATCGCCCGCCATCTCGGGCCGTCCTCCCTCTTCACTCCTCGACTGACTGACCAGTACGCCTGCGTCGCTCATCGCTACGGGCGACCCGATCTGACGGACGCTTTCCACGATCTGCTCGCGGCGTCACGAATGATGCAGGCGGGCCGGCCGGGTGCTCTCCGGCCGGGCCGGCGGTGCTTCAGGACTGCTCGACCGGCGCGAGCAACCCGGCGTCCAGCAGGGACCGGGCGGCTTCGTGAACCCGCTCGAACGGCAGCCCGGCGCGCTCGGCCACGTCCAGCAGGGTGTGGCAGCCGTCCGATAGGTTGAGCACCCAGAGCATGGCGAGCTGCCGCTCCTTGCCGGTGGTGCCGCCGCCGATGGTCGCGTACAGGCCACGGCGCCCGAGCTGGGGCTCGCCCTTCGGGTTGAGGTTCTTGTATGCGCGGTCGGCCTCGAGCAGGGCGACGACCCGGGCGTAGAGGGCCAGGGAGCCGGCGAGCTGCTCCGGGCGGAGGAAGGACAGGTCGTCGCCGGAGGTGTGGTACTCCGGGTAGCGGCCCCAGGGGGTGCGGGTGAGGGAGCCGACGGGCAGGTCGAAGCCGGGCGAGCAGTACTGGCGCTCGTCGTAGCCGAAGGGGACGAAGTCCTCCACCGCCACCGCTTCGCCGGTGGGCTCCGCGTGGGCGCGCAGGAGGTGCTCGACGGCCCGGTCGATCGCCGCGTCCCCCCGCCGGCTCCGCTTGTAGTGGAAGCCGCCCGGATCGCCCAGGTTGGCCGCCACCAGCCCGTGGGCGACGCGGCCGGCGGCCTCCTCGTTCCGGGCCAGCCAGGTGATCGAGCCGATGGTCCCCGGTATCCACAGGAACCGGTAGGTGTAGCGAAGCCGCCCGCCGGCGGCGGCCCGGTCGAGCAGGCGCCGCGCCAGAAACGTCGTCACCGCCAACCCGGAGAGGTTGTCGTTGGCCAGCGACGGGTGGCAGACGTGGGTCGAGAGCAGCACCTCGCGGTCGCTCGCCCCCGGGATCACCAGCTCGCCGTAGGTGAGCGCCCCGTCCGGGTCGAGCTCTGAGTCGACCAGGACCTCGTAGTCGCCCTCCGGCAGGCTCTCCAGTGTCCGGTGGCGCAGGCAGAACCCCCACGCCTCGGCGTAGTAGGAGGTGCGGTAGGGGATCCGGTCCGGCTGGTCGGGCAGGGTGAACAGGTGCTCCTTCAGCGCGGCCAGCGGCATGGTCCGGTGGACCGGCGCGCTGTAGCTCAAGAGGTGCAGCGTGTGGTCCCGGACGTCGACTACCGTCTGGCCGTCCGGCCCCTTGATCCAAGCCTCCCGCACCCGCCACTCCGGCGGCACCGTCCAGTCCAGCACCGGCGTGCCGGAGGGCACCTCGTGGACCGCGAGCGGTACCGTCTCGCCGAGGATCGACAGGGTCTCGCGTACCCCGTCGCCGGTGATCGAGCGGAGGATCGGGTAGAGCCGGCCGGCGAGCGCGTGCATGGCGCGGCCGGCCTGCTCGGCGTCGATCGCCGCCAGCTCGGCCAGCGGCGGCGACGGGGCGCCGGCTCCGGCATCGCGCCCGGCGGTCATCGCGCACGCTCCCGGAACGGGGGCAGCTCCCGGTCCTTCTCGGACACGGTGGCCACCTTGAGCGGCCAGCGAATGCCCACCTCCGGGTCGTCGTAGCGGAAGCCGGCGGCGTGCTCCGGGGCGTAGAAGGCCGACATCAGGTAGAAGACATCGGTGTCCGGCGCCAGCGATTGGAACCCGTGGGCGAAGCCGGGCGGCACGTAGAGGGCCAGGCGGTTGTCGGCGGTGAGCTCGGCCACGGCGTGCCGGCCGAGGGTCGGCGAGCCCGGCCGGATGTCGACGATCACGTCGTGGATCGCACCGCGGGCGCAGCGCACGATCTTCGCCTCCTCAGACGGCGCGGTCTGGTAGTGCATGCCCCGGAGCGTCCCCGGCAGCCGGTTGGAGGAGAGGTTCGCCTGGGCGACGGCGAACTCGATGCCCTGCTCCGCGAGCTCCCGCCGGCAGAAGGTGCGGGCGAAGAACCCCCGGTCGTCCTCGTGGCGCTGAGGCTCGATCAGGTAGGCACCCTCGAGCTCGAGCTCGCGGAAGATCACGGCAGGACCTCGACCTCCGGGATCGCGACCACGAACCGCCCGCCCCAGGAGCGCACGTCGGCCATCTGCTCGACAATCTCCTGCTTGAGGTTCCAGGGCAGGATCAGCACGTAGTCGGGGCGTGCCTCCCGGAGTGCTTCGGGCGCGCGGATCGGGATGCGCGTCCCCGGCAGGAAGCGGCCCTGCTTGTGGGGGCTGCGGTCGACCGTGAAGTCGAGGAAGTCCGAGCGCACGCCGCAGTAGTTGAGCAGGGTGTTGCCCTTGGCCGGCGCGCCGTAGCCGACGATCCGCTTGCCCTCGCTCTTGGCGTCCATCAGGAAGCGGAGCAGCGCCCGCTTGGTCCGCCGGACCTGCTCGGCGAAGCCGTCGTAGGTCGACGGATCGAGCAGGCCGGCCGCCTCCTCCCGGGCGAGTAGCTCGGTCACCCGCTCACTGACCGGCTCGGTGTTCCCGCCGCCCGCCTGGCGGCCGTAGATGCGGAGCGACCCGCCGTGGGTCGGCAGCTCGTCGACGTCGAACAGCTCCAGGCGGTGGGCGCCGAAGACCTTGCGCACGACGGTGAACGAGAAGTAGGAGAAGTGCTCGTGGTAGATCGTGTCGAACTGGTTCTCCGCCATCAACCGGAGCAGGTGGGGAAACTCCATGGTGACCACACCGTCGTCCGCCAGGAGCGTGGCGAGGCCGGCGACGAAGTCGTTCAAGCTCGGCACGTGGGCGAGCACGTTGTTGCCCACCAGGAGATCCGCCCGCACGCCCCGGCCGGCCAGCTCCTCGGCCTTGGGGCTCGAGAAGAAGGCGCACTCGGTGGGGATGCCGGCCGCCCGTGCGGCTTCGGCGACGTTGGCCGCCGGCTCGATCCCCAGCACCGGTACCCGCTCGGCCTCCGGGCGCTCCTGGAAGTGGCGGAGCAGGTAGCCGTCGTTGCTGGCGATCTCCACCGCCTGGTGCTCCGGGCCCAGACCGAAGCGCTCGATCATCGCTTCGACGTAGCGCCGGGCGTGCTCCACCCAACTCGTCGAGACGGAGGAGAAGTAGGCATAGTCGCTGAAGATCTCCTCCGGCCGGGCGGCCTCCGGGAGCTGCACCAGCAGGCACCGCTCGCAGACGAAGACGTGGAGCGGGTAGAAGGTCTCCGGCGCCTGGAGGTCCCGCGGCTCGACGTAGGAGTTGGCCAGCGGCGAGACCCCCAGGTCGACGAAGGTCCGCTCGAGCGGAGCGCCACAGAAGCGGCAGGACGGGTTCGTCAAGGCCAGATCTTCCAGGGCGGCTTCTCCTGCTTCCACAAGCCGTTCAGGTGCAGGTAGTCCCGGTAGGTGTCCATGGGGTGCCAGAAGTCCTCGTGCAGGTAGACCGACAGCTCGCCGTCCCGCGCCAGGTTGCGCAGCGGCGCGTGCTCCAGCAGCAGGGGCGGGTCGTCGTTCAGGTAGTCGAAGACCCCGCGGTCGAAGACGAAGAAGCCGCCGGAGACGCACCCTTCGGCGACCGTCGGTTTCTCGTTGAACTCGACCACCCGGCCGTCTTCGGTCTGCATCTCGCCGTAGCGCGAGGTCGGGTGGACGCCGGTGACCGTGGCGGTGCGCTTCTGAGCGTAGTGGAAGTCGAGCAAGGCCGGGATGTCGATGTTGCCGACCGCGTCGCCGTAGGTGAAGAAGAAGGTCGGCGTGTCGATGTAGTGGCGCACCCGCCACAGCCGGCCGCCGGTGCCGGTCTCGTCGCCGGTCTCGGCGCAGGTCACCTGCCAGGGCTCGCCGCCGACGTCGTTGTGGAACTGGAGCGGCCGGCTGCCGTCCATGGTGACGGTGAAGTCCCGCTCGTACTCCTGGTAGCGCAGGAAGTACTGTTTGATCGACCAGCCCTTGTAGCCCAGGCAGAGGATGAAGCGCCGCACGCCGTAGGCGCCGTAGAGCTTCATGATGTGCCAGAGGATCGGGCGGTCGCCGACCTCGACCATCGGCTTGGGTCGGTACTCGGTCTCCTCGCGCAGGCGGGTTCCCTTGCCGCCGCACAGGATGACCACCGGAATCTCTGACAGGGGTACACGGGGATCGCTCATGGATGGATGGCTCGTTCGGGTCTCTGGATCGGGGCTGATCGGAGGTTGGGGGTCCATGGTTCCGGTGCGGTGCCTACGTTACAATCCCGCCCCGTGGACGCGCCAGCCTCCGTTCTACCAGATCCGCATTCGGGAGTCGACGAGTCGGCGCCGGAGATCAGCGTTCTCGTGCCGGTCCTCGACGAGGAGGGAACGGTCGAGGAGCTCTCCCGCCAGGTCGCCGAGGTGATCGACAGCCTCGGCCGTTCGTTCGAGATCGTCTTCGTGGACGACGGCTCGCTCGACGGCACGCCGGAGCGGGTCAAGCGGGCGCACGAGAATGACGAGCGGGTGAAGCTGGTCCGGCTGCGGCGCAACTTCGGCAAGGCCGCCGCTCTGACCGCCGGGCTTGACCACAGCCGGGGCCGGATCGTCATCACCATGGACGGCGACCTGCAGGACGACCCGTCCGAGATCCCGCGGTTCCTGGAGGCGCTCGAGGAGCAGCAGCTCGACCTGGTCTCCGGCTGGAAGCGCCAGCGCAGGGACCGCCCGGTGAAGCGCTACACCTCCAAGATCTTCAACTGGGCGACGCGCACCCTCGCCAAGGTCGACCTCCACGACTTCAACTGCGGCTTCAAGGCCTACCGGCGCGAGGTGCTGGAGCAGGTGGCGATCTACGGGGAGCTCCACCGCTACATCCCGGTCCTGGCGAGCCGCAAGGGCTTCCGGGTGGGGGAGATCGAGGTCCACCACATGCCGCGGCGCCACGGCGTGAGCAAGTACGGCTGGGACCGGTTCTACAAGGGCCTGCTCGACCTCATCACGGTCCTCTTCATCACCCGGTACACGCCCCGGCCGCTCCACCTCTTCGGGCTGGTCGGCCTCGGCTTCCTGGCCGCCGGCTTCGGCATCAACCTGTATCTCGCGGTGCTCTGGTTCGGCGGCGAGCCGCTGTCGCGCCGGCCGTTGCTGTTCCTGGGCGTGCTGCTGATGGTGATGGGGGTGCAGGTGCTGACGACGGGACTGCTCGCCGAGATGATCGCGTACTCGGATTTTCGGAAGCGCGATTCGTACTCGGTGAAAGAAACGGTGCGGTGATTTCAGGATGGGATCTTCGTCGTGACGACTGAGTTGGAGCTCCCTGATCTGGCGCGCTCGCCGCTGCGATCGACCTTGATGATCCACTGGATCTCCCCCCAATCCCTCGATCCCTTTCCCACCCTGGGGGGGAAAGGGACAATCCACTGGATCTCCCCCCAATCCCTCGATCCCTTTCCCACCCTCCGGGGGGAAAGGGACGCCCCCGCCCGGGAGCGCGGGACGGCGCCGCGAGTTGTTTGTGAGTGAGCGCGTCCTCGTCGTCGGCGCCGGCATCGTCGGCCTGGCCACCGCCGTCTCGCTTGCTGAGCGGGGCTTCCGGCCGCTGGTGCTGGAGGCGGAGCGCCGCGTCGCCGCCCACCAGACCGGCCACAACAGCGGCGTCATCCACTCCGGCCTCTACTACCGCCCCGGCTCCCACAAGGCGCGCCTGTGCACCGCCGGGCGCGAGGCGCTCTACCGATTGTGCGAGGAGGAGGGGATCGCCCACCGCCGGTGCGGCAAGGTGGTCGTGGCGGTGGAGGAGGACGAGGTCCCGCGGCTGGACGAGCTCGAGCGGCGGGGGCGGGAGAATGGGCTCGAGGGGCTCGAGCGGATCGACCGGGCGGCGCTCGATGAGCGCTTCGGCGACCGGGATGGGGGCGGGCGGGGGCGGGTCGCTGGCATCGACGGCCTCTGGGTGCCCCAGACCGGCATCGTCGACTACCGGGAGGTCGCCGCGGTGCTCCGCCGGCGGCTCGAGGCGGCCGGCGGCGAGGTGGTGACCGGAGCGCCCGTGACCGCCGTCCGGAGCGCTGCCGGTACGGTCGAGGTGACCGCCGGCGGGGAGCGCCTGGCGGGTGAGCTCTTGGTCAACTGCGCCGGCCTCCAGAGCGACCGGGTGGCGCGCCTCGCCGGGCTCCGTCCGGGGGTCCGGATCATCCCGTTCCGCGGCGAGTACCGCGAGCTCGCCGGCCGTGCGCGGAACGCCGTCACCGTGCCGATCTACCCGGTGCCCGACCCGCGCTTCCCGTTCTTGGGCGTCCACCTCACCCCGCAGATTCACGGCGGCGCCGAGGCGGGCCCGAACGCGGTCCTCGCCCTCCACCGCCACGGCTACACCCGCTGGACGATGTCGCTCCGCGACCTGGGCGAGACGTTTCGCTGGCCCGGCTTCTGGAAGCTGGCCGGGGCCCACTGGCGCTTCGGCCTGGGCGAGATGGCCCGCTCGGTGAGCGAGCGGCTGTTCGTGGCGTCGGTCCGGCGCCTCATGCCCGGGCTCGGGCGCGGCGACTTCCGGCCCGGTGGCGCCGGCGTCCGCGCCCAGGCCCTCGACCGGGACGGTAACCTGGTCGACGACTTCCGCTTCGCGGAGGCTGAGCGGCAGGTCCACGTGCTCAACGCGCCGTCGCCGGCGGCCACCGCGGCGCTGGCGATCGGCGACGAGATCGCCGAACGGGCGGCGACGCACATGGGCGGCTGAGCGCCCGGGGCGGGCCTGCTCTCCGATGCCGACCGAGGCCTGGTCCACGCGGCCCGTCGATTGGCCTCGTCCCGTCTGGCCCCGGACCGGACGCCCCGAGGCGCCGCTTCTGATTCACCCGATGCGCTCCGAACCACCCGAACCGAGAAAGAGACCAACGATGTCCACGATTCCTCCGAGCGACCACGAGACGCAGACCGGCGATTCCGCCCGCTCGACCCGGAGCGCCCCGAGCGAGCGCTGGGCCCGGCGCCTGGTGTGCTCGGCGACCGGCGCGGAGGCGCCGCTCGACCAGCCGGCGTTCCTGTCCGACGCCGGCAAGCCCTACCTGGTGGAGTACGACCTGGATCCGGCGCAAGGACAGGCCTGGGCCGGCGCCCTCGCCGGCCGCCCCTGGACCCTCTGGCGCTACCGGGAGCTGCTGCCGGTGATCGACCCGGACGCGGTCGCCGACCTGGGGGAGGGCGGCACGCCGCTCATCCGCCTGCGCCGGACCGAGCCGGCCCACGGAGCCGGGGTCGAGCTGATGATCAAAGAGGAAGGCGGCAATCCGACCGGCTCGTTCAAGGCCCGGGGCCTCGCCATGGCGGTGGCCCGGGCGCGTGAGCTGGGCGCCCCGGGGGTCGAGCTGCCGAGCGCCGGCAACGCCGCCCTGGCGCTCTCGGCCTACGCCGTCGCCAACGGCCTGCCGGCGCGCCTCGCCCTGCCCGAGGACACGCCGTCGGTGATCGCCGAGCGCTGCCGCCTGCACGGTGCGGAGGTGCTCTCCGGCGGCAAGACCCTGGTCGAGGCGGGGGAGCGGCTGGCCGAGTCACCGTCAGGGTTCTGGAACCTGTCGACCTTGAAGGAGCCCTACCGGGTCGAGGGCAAGAAAACCATGGGCCTCGAGCTGGCCGAGCAGCTCGGCTGGCGGCTGCCGGACTGGATCGTGTACCCGACCGGCGGCGGCACCGGGATCGTCGGCATGCACAAGGCGTTCGACGAGCTCGAGCGGCTGGGGCTGATCGGCGCCGAGCGGCCGCGGTTCGTCTCGGTCCAGATGGCCGGCTGCGCGCCGATCGTCCGGGCGTTCGAGCGGGGTGACGAGGCGGCCGAGCCCTGGGCCGAGCCGGCGACGGAGGTCTACGGCCTGCGGGTGCCCAAGGCGGTGGGGGACTTCCTGATCCTGCGGGCCTTGCGGGAGACCGGCGGTCGGGCCGTGGCGGTCGAGGAGGACCGGCTAGCCGGCGTGGCGCGGCGGGTCGCATCCGAGGAGGGACTGCTCGTCGGGCCCGAGGGGGCGGCGTGCCTGGCGGCGGTGGAGGATCTGGTCGGGGAGGGGGCGATCGGAGCGGGGGAGCGGGTCGTCGTCTTCCAGACCGGGCACCCCGGGAACTACGGCTGGCGGCCGTAAAGGAGTCGGCACTGAGGTAGGAGGCGTCTGCCGGGAGCGGGCCGGGAGGCCCCGTCTCCGGGACGGCGCGAGAACTGGATGGCTGGCGCGGTGAGCTCGCGCCTCGGCATGGTCCGCGTCGGACCGGGCACGGCGCGCGAGCGCCCTCGCGGACGCGGCCCATGACGCCCTCCGGACGGGGCCTCCCGGCCCGCTCCGCAACCGAACCGGTCGTCTCGCACCCCAAAGCCTCGCCATGAGCTGTACATTCAGCGTAGGAAGAGGCATTCTAGGCCCTTGAGCTGTTCCTCGAGCGCATGCCGAGGCAGGCTACTCCAGCGGAGCGATCTTCTCGAGAGGTTCGAGGCTGCTCCGGAGTGCCAGGTAGATAGTCGATTCGCTCGCTGAGCGCTTCACGTCGCTGGGGGCACTGCCCGGGCGACGTCTCGAAGGAGGCGCCGGGTGACCAGCCGGTGTCCTCCGCTGCCGATGACTGCGGCGCGATAGAGCCGACCGAGGAAGCCACGGAACGCCGCGTCCGTCCGGGCGCTGAGGTGATCGCCGTCGAGGACGAAGGTCAACCGGTAGTCGGCGAAGCGGTGGCGTCCTCTCAGGGCCAACCGGCGGCCCGGCTCGACCTCGGCGACGCGGAAGCCCGGCACGGCGTCCCCTAGCCGTCCGGTGAACTCGGCCGTCCCTTCGCTCGGTTCGCACGCGAGGAGGCGCGCGAAGCGCTCCTTTCCCCGCAGGTTCCGCCGGAGGACCTCCAGGAGCGCGGCCCAGACCCTCCCGGCGGGGGCATCGATCGGTTGGCGGTGCACGTCGATGAGGGGTAACGGCTCCATGCGGGTCTCCGTCGAGCTCAGGGGGCGACCGGTGTCGCGGCGTCGCTCCGGGCGCTGCCGGCTCGCGCCGGGATCAACGTACCTTGGTGATAGAGGATCTTCCAGCCATCCTCTGCGCGCTTCCAGAGGCTCGCTCTGCGAGAACGGCGACCGTCCTCCTGTTCGAGCTGATAGGTGACCAGGTAGGTGCCCTGCTCGACGGGGCGGCAGGCGAAGTCCGTGACGATGGATCGTTCCTGCGTCGGCGACGCGGCACGCCGCTCGAGCACGTCGAGCACGACCTCCCGGGAGTACTTCGTTCCGGACGCACCGACTTCCCAGAAGTCGTCGGCCATCATCGCGGCGAAGTCGCCACGGGACGTTCCAACCCGGGGGCGGTGGAAAACAGGCTCGCGTTCGGCCAGCTCGCGAGCCACGCGCTCGAGCTCTGCGGAGTCGATGGTCATGGATTCTTCAGCAACCGCCGCAGCCTCTCCCAGTCGAAGCTCTCGCCAAGGTCGGTCTTCCGTTCCGGGGCGATCTCGGCAAAGTAGGGGTGCTCGGCTGGGTCGAGTGTGTTGGTGAAGAGCTGGTCGATCCAGGGGCCACCGTGCTCGCCGGGGGGCGGCTGCTCGCGAGGTGCCAGGTGAATAGTGCCGGCTGCATGGGTGGGGGCGTCGGCGCCAGACGGCCTCAGTGCCAGGCGATTCGTCGCGAATCGTCCCACGGCCGCCGCGCGGGGTCGGGCGCGGGACAGGTCTTCGGCCGATCGTTGCTCGGGGAGGGAAGACGGGGCGCCGGCTCGCTGGGAGCCCGGCGCCCCGTGCGGGTCGGTAGCTGTTCAGCTCAGAAGAGCGCCGAGTTCGTGCACCGACACGCGAGACCGTCACCGCTCGGGCAGAGGTTGCCGGTCAAGGGCTTGCAATATCGCTGATCGATCGCGTGATCGCGAGGTGCCAGGCGAGTAGAGGTGCCGAGGCGGGCGAGGTGCCAGGCGAGTAGTCGGCGAGTAGTCGCTGGCTGCCAGCGGGGCTACAGGCGGTCCGTTCCGAACGTGTTGCAGGCGTCGATGCGACCGTTTTCCAGCCCTCGGCGCAACCAGCGGACCCGTTGCTCGGACGAGCCGTGGGTCCAGGACTCGGGGTGCACGGTGCCGCCGGCACTCCTCTGCATCCGGTCGTCGCCGATCGCCGCGGCCGCGCGGAGCCCCTCGTCCACGTCCCCGGGCTCGAGCATGCGGCGCTGCTGGTTGGCGTAGTAGCCCCAGACGCCGGCGAGGCAGTCCGCTTGAAGCTCCAGGCGCACCGAGAGGGCGTTGGCGTCCTCCCGGCTCATCCGTGATCGCGTGCGGTGCACTTGCTCGGAGATGCCGAGCAGGTTCTGGACGTGGTGCCCCACCTCGTGGGCGATGACGTACGCCTGGGCGAAGTCTCCGGGTGCGCCGAAACGCCGTGCGAGGTCGGAGAAGAAGGAGAGGTCGAGGTAGAGCTTCTGGTCCGCCGGGCAGTAGAACGGGCCGACGGCGGCGGAGTTGAAGCCGCAGGCCGAGCTCACGGCGTCGCTGAAGAGCACCAGCGTCGGCTCGCGGTAGGTCTGACCGGACTGGGCGAAGAGGTCCCTCCACGTGTCCTCGGTGCTGGCCAGGACCACGGAGACGAAGTCGCCGACCTCGTCCGTGGGGGCTCCGGCGGAAGGCTCTGCGCCGTTGCCCGGATCGACTGACACCTGCGTCTGGTCGACCAGGTCGAGGAGCTGCCTCGGGTCCTTGCCGGTCAGAAACGCGATCGCCAGAATCACGAGCAGAACGCCACCGCCGATCGGCGCGGCGCGCCCCACGCCGGCTTTCCGGCCCCGGCGATCCTCCACGTTCGCGCTGCGCCGTCCCTGCCTCCAGCGCATTCGATCCTCCTGGCTGGTCTTTGCGGTGGTCGCCCACCTACGGGTTCAGGCGGATCATATCGCCCGCGACGAGCTCTCTCCTTCTCCAGTGAAGCTTCGCCTCAAACCTCGGTCCTTGGTGATGTCCAGACGAGTCGCCGCTTGGCAATGGATCGATATCGTTGACGGGCTTCTCGGCGGGTGATAGAGGGTTGGTAGGTCAATCGTCTGAATCGCCGACCGCTACACCATCCGGGGCCCCGGGGGACGGGTTTCCGGCGCCTCCGTTCCCGGTGGAGATGGGAGGAGGTCCGCCGATGAAGCCTTCGTCGTCCACGATGCGTCTCGGTCTCGCGGTCGTTCTCGTGCTCTTGCTCCGCTTGTCGACAGCCCCACCGGCGGCGGCGGTCCGGCTGTGCATCGTCGACGTGGTGGGGACCGCCCGGACGGCTGGCGAGGCCACATTGGCCACGGAGCGCGGGCGGCCCAACATCTCGCCGGTCGATTCCCGGTCCGTCGCGATCGCCAAGGGCACGACGTCGGTCCAGGCGTCGGCCGTGCTGGCGAACGGGCTCGCGAACCCGAAGATGACCGGTGTGCTCAGTGCCAAGGCCAACGGGAGCAGGGTCGAGGCGACGCTCGAGGACAACGCCTCGATGGCGGTCTTCGAGAGCCAGGAGATCGAGGGGATGTTCTTCTCCCGGCCCGGCTGTAACGTGGCCTACGGAGGGGACCCGCCCAAGGCCCGTGTGACGCTTTCGGTCTCTCGCATCCTCGTGCCCGAGGGGGATCGCACGCCACGGCAGTTCACCTGGACCGTCCGCAACATCTCCTCGCAACCCCTGCCCGGCAACTTCGTGATCACCTGGAACACGGTGCATCTCGACATCCTCCAGAACCAGACCTCGGGAAACCTCCTGTTCAACCTGCCGCCCGGCCAGAAGGTGGTGATCACCTCGACGGCGCGCCTCCCCGTGCCGAACAAGCCTTTCCTCGAGAAGGGCCGGGCCTGGGCACGTCCGAACCAGGACCCCGCCCTGGACGACCCGGAGAAGCCGCCGGTGGTGGTGGACGAGGGGGTCGGGGACTGCATTCGCGGCACCCAGCCGTCGGCGACGCTGCTGGTGCCTTACTTCGAGGTCGATCTCGATTCTCCGAACGGTCCGACGACGCTCCTGGCGGTGACCAACCAGGGGGAGGACTGCGTCCCCGTGCGCGTGATGATGTGGTCGGATTGGGGAGTGCCGACGCTCACCAGTTACCTCTTGCTGAGCCCCAACGATGTCCATACCATCAACCTGCGGGACATCTTCAACGGCAAGCTGCCGGACACGTCGGCCACGCTGGCCGAGCCCGCGTGCGAGAGCGCCGAGCCGCCGCCCTGCGAGCCGGCACAGATCGAGACGGAGATCACCAATCTCCAGCTCCAGAGCATGCGGGCGATCCACCTGGGCCTCCGCGATCCGGTGACCGACATGTGCGCCGGCAGCGACCGGGGCGACGGCGTGGCCCGGGGCTATGTGACGATCGACGTGCTCCGGAGCTGCACCTACGTGCCGACGACGTTCACCTGGGCACGGCCGGAGTGGGACGACCCCGAGGGGTTCTTCGCGGCCACCGACACCGGCTTCCGCAACGTCCTCTGGGGGGACTACTTCCTGGTCGATCCCGGCAACAACTTCGCCCAGGGGGAGACGGCGGTGCACATCCCCGCGGAGCCGGATCTCTTCATCGACGGGGACTACACCTTCTACGGCCGCTACACGGGGTTCGACGCGTCGGACGCCCGTGTGCCGCTCAGCTCGCGCTACCGGACGCGGTTCATCTCCGGTGGGGCGTTCGACGGCGGGACCCGGCTCCACGTCTGGCGCGACGACCGCTCGCCGGTCCACGGGCCGGTGCCGTGCGGCACACTGCCCGCGTCGTTCCCGCTGGGGGACCGGGGCGTGACCGCCTACGACGAGGACGAGGCCTCCGTGCCGATCGCGTCGCTCGCCACGCTCTGCCCGGTCGCGGACGAGGCGCTCGCCTTCAGCTGCCTCGTGCCGCCCGGGCTTGGATCGGGGATCGACTTCGGCTTCCTCGATCTGGCCCTCGGTGCCGGCAATGGCAGCCCGGCCCAGGCGTGGGTCAGCCCGGTGATGAACGCCGAGGGGCGCTACAGCGTGGCCTTTGAGGCGACTCGGGTGGACGACCTCTGCCACGTCGACGGGCGGACGGACAGCGGTCCCGTGATTCCGGTGATCCCTTGAGGGCCGGTAGGGGGGCGCCGTCCGGTGCGGCCCCCCAGCCAGCCAGCGCGCGCAACGGGATTGGCGTGCGATTGGTGGGTGCCAGGGGAGTGGTGGGGGGCGGACTGCGCCCTCTCTCGGCCCAGCTCAGCCCACGAGCAACCGGCGGAGCTCGTCCCAGTCGAAGCTCTCGCCCGGGTCGGTCTTCCGGCCCGGGGCGACGTCGGCGTGGCCGGCGATCCGGTCCGGGCCGAGGGTGGGGTAGGTGGCGCAGAGGGTCTGGATGAGCGCGGCGAGGCGCCGGTACTGGATCGGCTCGTAGGCGGTGTCGTCGGTGCCTTCGAGCTCGATGCCGATGGAGAAGTCGTTGACCCGCTCGCGGCCTTGCCAGCACGAGACGCCGGCGTGCCAGGCGCGGCGGGGGAAGGGGACGTACTGGACGATCTCGCCGTCCCGGCGGATGAGGGCGTGGGCGGAGACGGTGAGGTGGGCGATCTCGGCGAAGTAGGGGTGGGCGGCCGGGTCGAGCGTGTTGGTGAACAGGTGGTCGATCCAGGGGCCGCCGTGCTCGCCCGGGGGCAGGGTGATCCCGTGGACGACGATCAGCTCGGGCTCCATTCCTTCGGGCCGCTCGTCCTGGTTGGGGGAGTCGACGTGGCGCAGGCGGAGCGCGTCCCGGAGGCGGCCGGTGTCGGGGTCGATACGCACGGCGCCATGGTACTCTGGGCGCCTCCGCCTCGGGTGGGATCGACCCTTCTCGAGCCTGATTTCACACTCCGGACTCTGCGAACCGACACTCCGACAGGAGGTTTTGCTCCATGGAAATTCGTGACCTCGTCCTCGTCGACGGCCTCAGGACCCCGATGGGCGCGTTCAATGGCTCGTTCACCAACACGTCTGCCATCGAGCTGGGCGCCCACGCCGCAAAGGCACTGATCGAGAAGGTCGGCGTCGACCCGGGCGCGATCGACCACACGATCGTCGGCAACGCGCTCCAGACCTCGCCGGACGCGATCTACGGCGCCCGCCACGTGGCGCTCCGGGCGGGCGTTCCCCAGGACGTGCCCGCCCTGACCGTCAACCGCCTGTGCGGCTCCGGCATCCAGTCGATCCTCTCCGGCGCCCACATGATCCTCCTCGGCGAGGCCGGGCTCTGCCTGGTGGGCGGCATGGAGAACATGACCCAGGCGCCCCACATCCTGTGGAAGGCGCGCCAGGGCTACCGGCTCGGCCACGCCCAGCTCGACGACTACCTGATGGCGTCGCTGATGGACCCCTACTCCGGCTGCTACATGGCCCAGACCAGCGACAACCTGGCGCGGGATTACGAGATCAGCCGCCGCGAGCAGGACGAGTTCGCCCTGATGAGCCACCAGAAGGCGTCCGACGGCTGGACGAGCGGCCGGCTGGCCGAGGAGGTGGTGCCGATCGAGGTCGGCAAAGGCAAGCGGGCCAAGACGGTCGAGCGGGATGAGCACCTGCGGCCGGAGAACACCATGGAGGGCCTGTCCAAGCTGCCGCCGGCGTTCGACAAGGACGGCTTCGTCACCGCCGGTAACGCCTCCGGCATCGTCGACGGCGCGGCCATGATGCTCCTGACCACCGCGGACCGGGCGAAGGCCGAGGGCTGGAAGCCGCTCGGGCGCATCCTCTCCTGGTCGGTGGTCGGCGTCGAGCCGTCGCGCATGGGCATCGGGCCGGCGCCGGCGATCCGCAGCGCGCTCGAGAAGATCGGCAAGGGCCTGGACGACATGGACCTGGTCGAGATCAACGAGGCGTTCGCCGGCCAGATCCTGGCCTGCGTCAAGGAGCTCGATCTCGACACCGAGAAGTTGAACGTCAACGGCGGTGCCATCGCCATCGGCCACCCGCTGGGGGCGACCGGCACGCGGATCACGCTGACCCTGCTCAAGGAGCTGCAGCGGCGGGGCGGCGGCGTCGGTGTGGCGTCGGCCTGCATCGGCGGCGGCCAGGGGATCGCCCTGGTGGTGGAGACCATCGGGTGACCTCGAGCCTCCTCGACCTCTCGGGGCGTCGGGTGGTCGTGACCGGCGGCAGCCGCGGCATCGGCGCCGCGTGCTGCCGCCTGTTCGCCCACGCCGGAGCCAGCGTGATGGCGGTCTACCGCGCCCGGGACGAGGAAGCGGACCGGCTGCTGGACGAGCTGCGCGCGGTCTCCGAGGCGTCCCACGGGACGGTCCGGGCGGACCTGACCCGCGAAGAGGAGATCGAGCGCATGGTGGCGGAGGTGGAGGCGGCCTGGGGCGGCCTCGACTGCCTGGTCAATAACGCCGGCGTCTGGGAGGAGAACCGGCTGGAGGCGTTCGACCTGGAGCGCTATCGCCGGACCATGGAGATCAACGTCACCGCGCCGTTCCTCTGCATGGTCCACTGCCTGCCGCTGCTCGAGGCTTCGGACGACGGCAGCGTGGTCAACGTGACCTCCACCGCGGGCCAGCGGGGCGAGGCGAGCTACAGCCCCTACGCCGCCAGCAAGGGGGCGATGATCTCCGCCACCAAGGCGTGGTCGAGCGAGCTCGCGCCGGAGGTACGGGTCAATTCGGTGGCGCCCGGCTGGGTGGACACGGAGATGGCCGAAGGCGCCCTCGCCGGCGAGGGCCGCCAGGAGATCGAAACCGGCATTCCGCTCCGGCGGGTGGCGAGCGCCGAGGACGTGGCCGGCTCGGTGGTCTTCCTCGCGTCGTCCCTCGCCCGGCACATCACCGGCGAGATTTTGAACGTCAACGGCGGTGCCGTTCTGGTCGGATAGGGGCCGGACAGGGGTCGGATAGCGGCGGCCCGCTCCCTCTCGGTCTACTCGATCACGACCGGCTCCTCCGCCTTGTGGCGTGGCCGGCGCATGAAGAAGACCAGCGGCACGATCACCACCGTCAGCCAGCCCAGCCAGCGGAAGGCGTCCAGGTAGGAGAGGAGCGCCGCCTGCTGGCGCACCATGCCGGCGAGGGCGGCGAGGGCCTGGTGCCCGGCGGTGACCGCGTCCGCGCCCCGGGCCATGAACCCCTCCTTGAGCCGCTGGTAGAGGAGGGTTGGCACCTTGTCGTAGGCGTTGACCCGGGCGCCGAGGATGTTGGTGTGAACCTGGAGGTGGCGCGCCACGACGGTCTCGGCGAGGGCGATGCCCATGCTCGAGCCGATGTTGCGGGTCAGGTTGTAGAGGCTGGTCGCGTTGCCCATGCCGGCGTTGGGCACCGGATCCATGGTGATGGTGGTGAGCGGCACGAAGAGCAGCCCCAAGGCCGCTCCCTGGATGAGCTGGGGCCAGAACAGATCCCAGTAGCCGGCATCCAGGTTCAGCCAGCTGAACCAGAACAGGGTGAAGGCGGCCAGCACCACGCCGGCGAACAGGAGCTTGCGCGGGTCGACCTTGCTCATGATCACCCCGACCAGGGGCATGGCGATGAACGAGCCCAGGCCGCGCGGCGCCAGGGCGATGCCGGCGGCGAGCGGCGGGTAGCCCATGAGCGTCTGGAGCAGGAGCGGCAGCAGCACCAAGCTGCCGTAGAGCACGAAGCCGACCAGGAAGATCAGGAGCACGCCGAAGCTGTAGGTGCGGTTGCCGAACACCCGCAGGTCGACCACCGGCGAGCGCGCGCGGAGCTCGTGCACGATCATCCAGGTGATGGCGACGGCGGCGATCACCAGGAGGATGACGATCAGGTGGGACGCGAGCCAGTCCTCCTCCTGCCCCTTGTCGAGGGCGATCTGGAGGGCGCCGAAGCCGACCGCCAGCAGGCCGATTCCCCAGTAGTCGATCCGCGCCGTTCCGCGCTTGATGTAGCTGGGATCGAAGATGAAGAGCTGCATCATGACCAGCGCGGCCAGCCCGACGGGGATGTTGATGTAGAAGATCCACCGCCAGGAGTAGTCGGCGGTGAGCCATCCGCCCAGCACCGGGCCGATGATCGGCGCGACGACGATGCCGAGTCCCCAGAAGCCCATGGCCTTGCCCCGTTCGTGGGGCGGGAAGGCCTCCAGAAGCACCGCCTGGGAGAGCGGCTGCATGACGCCGCCGGTCAGCCCCTGGATGATGCGGAAGGCGATCAAGATCGGCAGCGTGGGGGCCAGGCCGCAGAGCGACGAGGCGATCGTGAAGCCGCCCACCGCCACCATCAGCAGCCGCTTGCGGCCGAAGAAGTTGGCCAGCCACCCGGTCATCGGCAGGATGACCGCGTTGGCCGTGAGGTAGGAGGTCAACGCCCAGGTCGCCTCGTCCGTGGTCGCCGAGAGGCTGCCGGCGATGTGGGGCAGGGAGACGTTGACCACCGTGGTGTCCAGCACCACCATGAAGGTGCCGGCCATCACCGAGATGGCGATCAGCCAGCGGTTGACGGCGGGCCGTTCGGCGGCTTCTGCGGCGACGGTGGACATCGGCGAATCGGGTGGCGGCGTCAGGGGTGCTCGGGCGGCTTCAATGCACCAGGACGGTGGCTTCGACCGACATGCCGGGGCGCAGCAGGTGGTCCGGATCCTGGCCCGCGTCGAGGACGATCCGCACCGGAACCCGCTGGACCACCTTGACGAAGTTGCCGCTGGCGTTCTCCGGCGGCAGCAGGCTGAACTTGGCGCCGGTGGCCGGCGCGATGCTCTCGACCTTGCCGCTGTAGGTGCGGCCGTAGGCGTCCACCGACACCTCGGCGCGCTGGCCGGGGCGCATGCGGCGGAGCTGGGTCTCCTTGAAGTTCGCGGTCACCCAGACGTCGGCCAAGGGCACCAGGGCCATGAGCGGCTGCTCGGGGCGGACGATCTCTCCGACCTCGACCGATTTCTTGCTGATCACGCCGGCGACGGGCGCCGTGATCCGCGTCCGGGAGAGGTCGAGCCGTGCCTTGTCGAGCGCCGCCTTGGCCTGCTTGACCTGGGCTTCAGCGGAGCTCCGGCGGCCCTTGGAGACGGTCACCTCCTGGGGCCCGGCCTCGGCCTTGTCGACCGCGGCCATGGCGCTCTGGACGGCGCTCGCGGCCTGGCGCTCGTGGCTCTCGGCGATCGCCACCTGCTGCTCCGCTTCGGTGACGGCCGCCTCGGCGGCGGTCGCCCGGCTCTTGGCCGTGTCGTACTGCTGCTGGGCGACCTCCTGCTTGGCGACCAGCATGCCGAGACGGCTGAGATCGTCCTTCGCTTGCTGGGCGCGCGCGGTCTCGGCATCGAGCCGTGCCCGGGCGGCGGCGATCTCCCGCTCGGCCGAGCCCTCCGCCGAGCGCGCGCTGGCCAGGTCGGCCCGGGCCGTCGCCAGACCGCTGGCGGTCGCCCGGGAGGTCAGCGGCACGCCGGCCCGGGCGCCTTCGAGGGCTCCCTGGGCGGCCTCGTACTCCGCCTCGGCGCGCTCGACCGCGATCCGGTAGTCCGCGGGGTCGATCGTCACCAGCTCCGCCCCCTCCTCGACCCGCTGGTTCGACCGCACGTCGACGGCGGTGACCATGCCGCCGATCCGCGGTGCGATCGACAGGATCGTGCCGTCGATCTGCGCGTCGTCGGTCGTTTCGCGGCTGGCGAGATGGCGCCAGGTCAGCACCCCCGCCGCGGTGAGGAGAAGCACTGCGACGAGCAGGAGCCAGCGCGTGCGCTGGCTGCCCCAGATCCGGTTCATCGATTTCCCTCCAGGAGCTCCGTGGTCCGTTCCTCGGCTACGCCGAGAGCGCGGGCGAGCGTGACCTTCGCCAGGTTGTAGGCATAGAGGCTCGCGATGTAGCTCTCGTGCGCCGCGGCGACCGCCTGCTGGGCCTGGACGACCTCCAGGCTGTCGCTGACGCCGGCGCGAAAGCGGTCGCGGGCTTCGGTGAGCTGCTCGTCGGCCAGGTCGCGCGCGGCGTCGGCCGTGGTCACCCGGTGCCGGGCGGCATCGAGGTCGAGTAGGGCGCCGCGGACCTCGTACTCGATCCCGCGCCGGAGATCGTCGACCTGATCCTGCGCCTGGCGCACCTGCGCCTCCGCCGCCAGGACCTCGCCGCGGACCCGCCCGCCGAGGAAGAGCGGCACCGAGAGGACGGCGCCGACGTCATAGGTGGTGAGCGCGCTCGAGGGCGTCGGGCCGATGGTGCCCCAGTCGGCCTCGAGAGCCAACGACGGCAGGCGCTCGCCCCGCGCCGCGGCGAGCCCCGCCCGGGCCGCCTCGAGGCGGGAGCGGGCGGAGGCCAGGTCGGCGCGCTGGGCCTCGGCCTCCTTCAACGCGGCAGCGACCTCGACGGGCGCCGCCGGAGTGTCGGGGAGCGGGTCGGTCAGCTCGATCGCCCGGCCGAGGGGCAGGCCGATGGCCCGGGCGAGCGCCAGCTTGTCCTTCTCCAGGTCGTTGGCGGCGACGATCCTCTGCTGGCGCCGGGTGTCGAGCTCGACCTGGGAGCGCAGCACGTCGATCTTCGCCACGGTGCCGGCCTGCAACTGGTCGCCGGCGAGGTCGGCGAGCGCCTGGGCGGTGGCGACCTCGGCATCCGCCGCCTCGAGCCGCGCCCGGTCCGCGAGGACTCCCAGGTAGAGCCGGGCGACCACCAGCACCACCAGGTCTCGGGCGTCGCGGACGTCGTCGCGGGCGGAGGCGAGTGTGGCGCGGGCCGCGCGGGCGCGCTGCCGGGCGGGGCGGTCGAAGAGCGACTGGTGGACGGTGAGGCGCGCGTCGAAGACGTCGAACGGGCCCACCAGCGGCGACTCGCCGGGAGGAAGCGGCAGTCCGAAGGCCGCCAGGTTGAGCTTTTGGCGGTCTTCCGCGACGTGACCGGCGACCGCCGGGAGGAGACTCGACAGGCTCTGCCAGCGCCGGCCGCGGGCGACGTCCTGGCCCGCCTGCGCCAGCAGCACGTGCAGGTTGTGGTCGAGGCCGCGGGCGATGGCCTGGTCGAGGGAGAGGGCGAGCGGGCTCTGGGAATCAGGGTCCGCGGTCTGCTCTGCCGGTGGAGGCGATGGCGCGTCCCCGGGGGCCGACGGGGTGGCGCTCCGGTCGCCAGCGGATCCGACGATCTGGGCCCGGGCCGGGGGTGCTGCGGACCAGGCGAGGACCAGCAGAAGCAGAGCGAGTCCCACGGGTCCTATCGGAGGCCGGACCGGAGGTCGGTGAGGGCGATGGTCCTTCATAGGGCGGAGAGTCCTTGCCAGATCGGTGCCCGCGCCGGGCATGGGACAAGCGAGCCGCGTCCGGGGCGGTGCGCTTCGTCGTCGATGGAAGGGGTGCGTGGGGCCGGTCGTCCGGCGGTCACTCCGGCAACCGCCCCCCTACGGTACACCACCGGACCGCCTCGGGCCCCTGCTCGGCGTCGAATCCGCCGGCACCACCCCGTGGTACCATCCACCTCGTTTTGGCCCGCAAGACCCTGACTTGAACTGATCGCGAAGGGGGACGTCCACGTGTTCGAGCACATCGTCACGAAGCTCGGTGACCTGGTCTGGAACTGGGGCATTCCGGTGGGAAACGAGACGATCCCCGTCGTGGTGATCGCTCTTCTCGGAACCGGCTTCTACCTCACCCTCCGTCTCGGCTTCATCCAGATCCGGCGCCTGCCGCACGGCTTCGCCGTGGCGTCCGGCATCTACGACGACCCGGCGGAGCCCGGGGACGTCAGCCACTTCCAGGCGCTGACCACCGCGCTCTCGGCCACCGTCGGCATCGGCAACATCGCCGGCGTGGCGCTGGCGATCCACTGGGGCGGCCCCGGGGCCCTGTTCTGGATGTGGATCACCGCGCTCCTGGGCATGGCGGTCAAGTACTCGGAGGTGACCCTGGCCCAGCAGTTTCGCCAGGTGGAGTTCCCGGACGTCGATCCCCAGCGCTGGGAGGGGTCGGTCTCCGGCGGGCCGATGTACTACATCGAGCGCGGCCTCGGGAAGCGCTGGAAGCCGCTCGCCATCTTCTTCTCCTCGTTCCTGATCCTGACGTCGTTCCTGACCGGCAACGGCGTCCAGGCCAACACGGTCGCGGACACGATGCTGGACGAGTTCGGTATCGCCAAGTGGATCACCGGCCTGGTGACCGCGACCCTCGTCGGCCTGGTGATCCTGGGCGGCATCCGGCGGATCGGTGCCGTGACCGGCGTCCTGGCGCCGGTGATGGCGACGATCTACGTGCTCGGCGCCCTGACGGTGCTGGCGATGAACGCGCACGAGATCGTTCCGACCTTCGGACTGATTTTCAAAGAGGCATTCAACCCGTCCGCGGGGGTGGCGGGATCGGGGGTGGGAGCCTTCCTCGTCACCATGATGTGGGGCGTCAGACGCGGCCTGTTCTCGAACGAGGCGGGCCAGGGGTCGGCGCCCATCGCCCACGCCGCGGCCAAGACCGACGAGCCGGTCTCCGAGGGCGTGGTGGCCCTGCTCGAGCCGTTCATCGACACCCTGGTGATCTGCTCCATGACCGGTCTCGTCATCTTGATCACGGGGGTCTGGAGCGCGCGCATCCCGACCGAGATCACCTTGGCCGGTGGTGACGTCTCTTACGTCATGGTCCAGGGAACGGAGAGCGGTGCGCCGCCGGCGAAGACGATCCAGGTGGAGGACGGCCGGCAGATCCTGCCGCCGGCCGGGGGGGAGAAGGTCCGCTGGCACGAGGCACCGCTCGCGCGGCTGTTCACCGACAAGGCCCAGACCCTGCCGTTCACCGGCACCATCGATCCGGACAAGGGGGAGGCGATGAGCGCCTCGGGCACGGTCTACAGGTCGCTCTACGGGAACGCCGCCGAGAGCGGGGCACCCCTGACCAAGCTCGCCTTCGAGAAGGGGCTCAAACGCTTCGGCGGCTGGGGCGGGTACATCGTCGTGCTCTCGGTGGCGCTCTTCGCCCTGTCGACGGCCATCTCCTGGAGCTACTACGGTGACCGTTGCGCCAACTACCTGTTCGGGCCGCGGGCGGTACTGCCGTACAAGCTGCTGTTCGTGGTGCTCCACTTCGTCGGCGCCGTACTGGCGCTCCAGAGCATCTGGACACTAGGCGACGTGGCCCTCGGCGTGGTCATCTTCCCCAACCTGTTGGCGCTCCTCCTGCTGTCGCCGAAGGTGGCGGAGCTGACCCGCAACTACTTTGCCACGCGGCCCTGGGAGAGCAACCGGATCGCCCACCAGAAGTGGGTCGAGGAGCGGCGCAAGGAGCGCGGGGAGCGGAAGTAGGAGAAAGCGCCCGGGACCGTTCGTGGTCTTCGTGGCCTGGACGGACCCGAGCGGTCAGGGGGCAGATCGTCGGCTCAGCGGTCGGACGCCTGGAGGTAGGCCAGGCACTTGTAGATCAGCTTGGCCGCCAGGAAGTCGGACGCCGGCTGGCCGCCGATCGGTGCCAGCTCGACCAGGTCCATCGCCACCACGGTCTTCTGCTCGAAGAGAGTCCGGAGGAGCCGGAGGGTCGGGTACCACTGCCCGCCCCCCGGCTCCGGCGTCCCCGTCGCCGGCACCAGAGCCGGCTCGAAGTAGTCGATGTCGAAGGTGAGGTAGATCCGCTCGGGCAGCGCATCGAGCGCCCGCTCGAACCGCTCGTCCAGGTCCGGGTCGTCCAGCTCGTGGCCCCACAGGGTCGGCAGGTCGTGCTCGTCGAGGAAGCGAGCCTCCGGCGCCGACAGCGAGCGGATGCCGACGGCCAGGGTCGGCAGGCCCGCCTCGACGATCCTCCGCATCACCGCCGCGTGGCTCCACGGCGTGCCCTCGAACTCGGCGCGGAGGTCGGCGTGGGCGTCGAGCTGGACCACCCCCAATGCTTCGTCCCGGGCTTCGAGGACGTCACGTGCGGCGAACACCAGCGCCGAGGTCAGGCTGTGCTCGCCGCCCAGGGAGACGAGCAGCTTGCCCCGCTCCAGGTGTCGCCTCGCCTCGGCCCGGATCTCGCCCAGCGCTTCCTCCAGGTCGTGGGCTTCCGGAGAGAAGGGGGGGAGGGTGGCGATCCCCATGCGGTACGGCTCGGAGCGGAGCTCCTCGTCATAGGTCTCCATCGCCTTGGAGGCGCGGAGGATCGCCGCCGGTCCGTCGACCGTCCCCTTGCCGTAGGAGGTGGTGCGCTCGAAGGGGAGCGGCAGGATCACCGCCCTGGCGTCGTCGTATCGGCTGTCCTCCGCGTCGAGGAGGGCGTAGTTGGTCGGCAGGTAGGGCATGGCGCGGATTGTACCGGCGGCGTGCGACGGCGGACACCGTTTCCGTCCTTCTCGGATGAGGGCCTCCGACGACCGGTGCCCGATCCTGACTCGAGCTCACCCGAGCCGACCTGATCCCGAGAGGAGAGACCGCCATGACCGCCGTGCCCCTGACCACCGACCCCCTGCCCCCCGAGGAGACGACGGCCACCCCGCCGTCGATGATCGCCGACTTGCCCGACACCGAGCGCCCCCGGGAGCGGCTGCTCGAAAACGGCGCCGGCGCGCTCAACGACACCGAGCTGGTTGCCGTGATGCTGCGCACCGGCAAGAAGGGTCAGTCCGTGATCTCCATGTCCAGGGAGATCCTGGCCGAGACCGGCGGACTGGCCGGGCTGGTGGGGCTCCAGCCGCGGGACCTACTGAGGGAGGGGCTCCGGGAGGCGAAGGCGGCGACTCTGCTGGCCGCGGTCGAGCTGGCCCGGCGCCTGTCGCGGAAGGACCTGCCCCAGCGCGATCCTCTCGGCCAGCCTTCCGAGGTCGCCCGCTACCTCACCTTGCGCTATCGCCTGCGCGACCAGGAGGTGATGGGTGCACTCTTCCTCGACGTGCGCGGCAAGCACGTGGCCGACAAGGAGCTCTACCGGGGCACGCTCTCCCGGGCGGCGGTCGAGCCGCGGGAGGTGCTCAAGGAGGCCCTGCGGCGTGGCGCGGCCGGAGTGGTGCTCTTCCACACCCACCCGAGCGGCGATCCGTCGCCGTCGCCAGAGGACCTGTCGTTCACCCGCCGCATGAGCGCCGCCGCCGACGTGGTGGGGGTGCGGCTGATTGACCACATGATCCTGGGCGCCTCCGGAAGCTGGGTGTCGCTCCGGGAACGGGGCGGCTGGTGACGGGGTGGAACAAATGGTGACCTCCGGGCAGTTCAGGGAGCCGGAGGTTGTACCGCATGGAGCCGATGGAGCCGAGGGATGCCGAACGCCGAGAGGGCAACGGCCGGATGGAGGCCACGGGGAACCTGGAGATGGGGCTCGCCGGTGACGGATGGCTGCGCTACGGAGTCGTGGATCTGGGCGAGGTCGTGGAGGAGGCGCGGGCGCGCCTCGATCTCTCGCCGATCGCCGCCGCCGCCCTGGGGCGCGCCCTGTCCGCGTCCGTGCTGCTGCTCCGGCTGTCGCTCAAGGTCCCGAGCCGGCTGGTGCTCGAGGTCAGGGGCGACGGCCCCTTGGGAAGCGTCCTGGCCGAGACCGACCTGGAGGGCAATCTGCGCGGCACCGTCGGCAACCGACTGGTCGATCTGCCGTCGCGGCCGAACGGCAAGCTGCCGGTGGGCGAAGCGGTGGGCGCCGGCATCCTGCGGGTGGTCCGGGAGCATCCCAAGGGCAGCTACGCCAGCCAGGTGGAGCTGGTCTCCGGCGAGATCGGCCTCGACGTGGCCCACTTCCTCCACCAGAGCGAGCAGACGCGCTCGGCCGTCCTGCTCGGAGTGCTCACCCGCCCCCACGGCGTGGCCGGCGCCGGCGGACTGATCGTCGAGCTCCTCCCCGGTGCTCCGGACGGGGTGGTGACGGCGCTCGAGGAGAACCTCCGCGGGCTGGCGGGGGTCAGCCGCCTGTTCGAAGAGGGCGGCCAAGACCAGGTCCTGGACACGGTGCTGGCCGGCATCGACCGGGAGCAGCGGGAGCGCCGGACGCTCCGGCACCGCTGCCGCTGCGACCGGGACCGGCTGCTCCGCCACCTGGCGCTTCTGCCCGCGGAGGATCGCCGGGGCGTCGCGACCGAGACCGGCGTGATCGAGGGCGACTGCGTCTTCTGCGGCGCCAAGTACGTGTTCACGCCGGAGGAGCTGGACCGGCAGGCGGCCGCGGCGGCCGGCGAGGCGAGCACCTCGACCGCCTGAGGGGGACCGCCTGAGCCGGCTGACTGAGCTGACCGTGAGCTTGCCGCCTGGGCCGGTGGCCGGCTTTGTTACAATCCACGCTCCGCACCGGCTCTCCCCGGAGTCGGGACCCCCGGATTTCCGAGCTGTTCACGCCAACTGCGATCGAGCCGTGCCATGAGCCCTTTCTACGTCACCACGCCGATCTACTACGTCAACGATCTACCCCACATCGGCCACATCTACACGACCGTCATGGCCGACGTGATCGCGCGCTACCACCGGCTGGCCGGTGACCGGGTTCGCTTCCTCACCGGCACGGACGAGCACGGGCAGAAGATCGAGCGCGCGGCGGCCCAGGGCGGCGTCGAGCCGATCGCGCTGGCGGACCGGGTGGTCTCGCGGTATCACGAGCTCTGGCAGGAGCTCGGTATCTCCCACGACGATTTCATCCGGACGACCGAGGAGCGCCACGCGCAGGGCGTGCGCGCGATCATCGAGCGGATCCACGACGCCGGGGACTTCTACGTCGACCGGCATGAGGGTTGGTACTGCACCGGCTGCGAGACCTTCTACACCGAGAAGGAGCTCGAAGGCGACGACAAGCTCTGCCCGGACCACGGCACGCCGACCGAGTGGAAGTCGGAGGAGAACGTATTCTTCCGGCTGTCGAAGTACACCGAGCCGCTCCTCGCCTGGTACCGGGACAACCCGGCCGCGGTCCGCCCCGAGACCCGCTTGAACGAGGTGCGCTCGTTCGTCGAGTCCGGCCTGCGCGATCTCTCGGTGAGCCGGGCGAACCTGGCCTGGGGCATCCCGTTCCCCGACCAGCCGGGCCAGACGGTCTACGTCTGGCTCGACGCCTTGACCAACTACATCAGCGCGCTCGGCTTCGGCGCCGCGGACGACGCCCTCTACCGGACGTTCTGGGAGGGTGAAGGGACCAGGATCCACCTCGTGGGCAAGGACATCCTGCGCTTCCACGCCGTCTACTGGCCGGCTTTCCTGATGTCGGCCGGTCTGCCTCTGCCGTCGACGGTCTGGGCCCACGGCTGGTGGCTCCGGGACGAGAAGAAGATGTCGAAGTCGGTAGGCAATATCGTCCGTCCCGACCACCTGGTGGAGCGCTTCGGCGCTGACAGCCTGCGCTACTTCCTGGTCCGCGAGATGAACTTCGGCCAGGACGCCTCGTTCTCGGACCAGGCGTTCGTCGAGCGCTACAACAGCGACCTGGCCAACGACCTGGGCAACACGGTGAGCCGCCTGGTGACCCTGTCGCGGAAGAACTTCGACGGCGCGGTGCCGCAGGCCCCGGCGGAGGAGAGCCCGCTGGCGGAGGCCGCCCGGACGGCCGTCGCGGACTACCGCAAGGCGATGGAGGACTTCTCCTTCCACCGGGCGATCGAGGCGCTGTGGAAGCTCCTGTCCCAGGCCAACGGCTACCTGGTGGAGAACGAGCCCTGGAAGCTGGTCAAGGATCCGGGCCACCGCGAGGCGGCGGGCGCGGTCCTGTGGAGCGGCCTCGAAGCGGTCCGCGTGGTCGCCACCGGGCTGCTGCCGGTGATGCCCGACACGGCGCTCGCCGTGCTGCGGGCGATCGCCGCGGGCGACGAGGCGCCGGGCTCTCTGGACGCCCTCGCCTGGGGCGGTCTCGCGCCGGGCGCGGAGCTGCCCGCGCCCGAGGCGCTTTTCCCGCGGATCGACAAGGAGGCGTTCCTCGAAGAGGTCGCCGCATCGGCCGGACCGGCCGCGACCGGCGCCGGGACAGAAGAGAAAGACGACAAGGAGACCGACGGGTCCATGATCGACATCGAGAAGTTCTTCGAGACCGAGCTCCGCACCGCCACCGTGACCGCCGCCGAGGCGGTCCCGAAGTCGAACAAGCTGCTCAAGCTGACCGTCGACCTGGGCGAGGAGGCGCCGCGCACGGTGGTCGCCGGGATCGCCAAGCAGTATCAGCCGGAAGAGATCGTCGGCCGGCAGGTGGTGATCGTCGCCAATCTCGAGCCGGCCAAGCTGATGGGCGTCGAGTCCCAGGGCATGGTGCTGGCGGCGGACGTCGGCGGGGCGCCGGTCCTGCTGCACCCGGACACCGAGGTGCCCAACGGCACGCGGGTCCGCTAGCCGGATGGGCTCGGTGCCCCCCATCGGATCGAGCGGATCGACCGGTCCGATCGACTCTCACTGCCACCTCCAGTCACTGAGCGCCGACGAGCGGGAGGCGGCGCTGGACGCCGCGCGCGCACGCGGCGTCCGGGGGTTCCTGGTGCCGGCGATCCAGCTCGCCGACGCCGAGGAGCTCCTGGCGCTGGCCCATCGCCACGACGACGTCTGGTGTGCCCTGGGCGTCCATCCTCACGACGCGTCGACATGGCAGGACGGGGACGAGCGGCGCCTCGCCGAGCTGCTCGCCGACCCGAAGGCGGTGGCGGTGGGGGAGTGCGGTCTCGATTTCTACTACGACCACTCGCCGCGCGAGCTCCAGGAAGAGGTCCTGCGCCAACAATGGCGGCTCGCGCTGGAGCTCGACCTGCCGGCGGTGGTGCACAACCGGGACTCGAACGAGCGCATGCTGGCCGTGGTGGCCGAAGAGGAGTTCGCCGGGTTGCGGGCGGATTTCCACTCCTTCGCCGGCGGCCTGGCGATGGCGGAGGAGCTGATCGCGCGGGATTTCTACCTCGGATTCACCGGCATGATCACCTTCAAGCGGGCGGACAACGTGCGCGAGGTGATCCCGATCCTGCCGCCGGAGCGGGAGCTGGTCGAGACCGATACGCCCTACCTGGCTCCGGTTCCCCACCGGGGCAAAGAAAATCGGCCCGAATGGGTCGTCGAGATCGCGGAGCGGCTGGCTGAGGAGCGCGGCGAGAGCTACGAGGCGATCTGCGAGCGCACCACCGAGAACTTCTTCCGTTTGTTCAGCAAGGCGCGAGCGGCCGAGTAGGCTGAGCCGGCCGAGTCGGCCCACGCGGACGTAGGAGGGGTCTGTCGGGAGCGGGCCGGGAGGCCCCGCTTCCGGGACGCCACGCGAACTGGACGGTTGGAGGCTCAACGCGTGGCTCGGTTCGGACCGCGCCGGGCCTGCCTGCCAGCTCAAAGGACTCGGCGCGCGCGGTCCTCAACGCCCTCTGGCGGGGCCTCCCGACCCGCTCCCTGTGCGCACCGTTCGTCACCCCCACCCCGCAAGACGAGACGTTGGAAGACGAGGGGTGGGCGGTGGCGTCCCCCCATTCTCTGAAACCGTTCCACCGTGGCCGGTCGAAGCTCCTTGACGGTCTCGGTCGTAGATGACGATGCACTCTGTAATGGTCCAAAACGTCATGATCTTTGAATCAGTAGAGGACTAGAGAGCAATTTATTGTCGCGCTGCTCGGTTGATTCGTGCGAAATCGCCGAGATCGTGTTGACAGCACGACACCGCCGACATACTCTCGGCGCACTCCGGAACGACCGAAAGGAGACCTGCATGGAGAGCCTGAGACCCGCCGACACTGGCTGGTTGCTGGTGGCGACAGCCATGGTGCTGTTGATGACCCCCGCCCTGGCGTTCTTCTATGGCGGTTTGGTCCGCTCGAAGAACGTGCTGAACACGATGATGATGAGCTTTGCCTCGATCGGGGTGGTGGCGGTGGTGTGGGCTCTGGTGGGCTACTCGCTGGCCTTCGGGGATGGCAGTGGCCCGATCTCGGGTTGGATCGGCGGCTTGGAGTACGTCGGCCTCGCCAGGGTGGGGACGGAGGCCCACGGCACGATTCCTCATCTCCTGTTCGCCCTCTACCAGGGGACGTTCGCGATCATCGCGGCGGCGCTGATCTCTGGCGCGGTGGTCGAGCGGATGCGCTTCGGGCCGTACGTGGCATTCCTCGCGCTCTGGACCGCGCTGGTCTACGCGCCGGTCTGCCACTGGGTCTGGGGCGGCGGCTGGCTTGCCGGTCTCGGTGCCCTGGACTTCGCCGGCGGCACGGTGGTCCACGTCAACGCGGGGGTCGCGGCCCTGGTCGCGGCGCTGGTGCTGGGCCGGCGGCGCGATCACGGGCGCCAGGCGCTCCTGCCGCACAACATCCCGTTCGTCCTGCTCGGAGCCGGGCTGCTCTGGTTCGGCTGGATCGGCTTCAACGCCGGCTCGGCCCTGGCGGCGAACGGGACCGCGGCCCTGGCACTGGCCAACACGATCCTGGCGCCGGCGGCGACGGTGGTGGTCTGGATGCTGCTCGAAGCCCGTCACGCCGGCAAGCCGACAGCGGTCGGCGTGGCCACCGGCGCGGTGGTCGGGCTGGTGGCGGTGACGCCAGCCGCGGGCTTCATCGGCCCGATGGCGGCGCTGGCGCTGGGTGCGGTGGCGGCGGTTCCTAGTTACTTCGCGATCGTCCGCCGCTCGCGCAGCCGGCTGGACGACTCCCTCGATGTCGCGGCGGCCCACGGCGTCGGCGGGCTGGTCGGCGCGCTGTTGACCGGCGTTCTGGCTCGCGCGGTGTGGGGCGGTGCCGACGGCCTGCTGGCCGGCAATCCCGGACAGCTCCTGAGCCAGGCGATCGCGGTCGGTGCGTCGCTGGCGTATAGCGGGGTGGTGTCCTGGGGGATTCTCAAGGGGCTTGCGCTGTTCGGGCCTCTCCGGGTCGACGAGCGCCGCGAAGGCATCGGCCTCGACGTGGCCCTTCACGGCGAGGAAGCCTACGGCACCGGCGAGGGGGCGATCCTGGTGCTGCGGAAGCCGGCGGCGTCCGAGCCCCGGCGCGCGAGCGATCTCGCCGGGGCGGCGATCGAGCCGGCGCGGCTCGCTGGGAAGGAGGCCTGAGCCATGAAGATGGTGACCGCGATCATCCGTCCGGACAAGCTCAACGACGTGCTGGCGGCGCTCTTCGAGGCCGACGTGCGGGGCCTGACCATCACTCGGGCCCAGGGCCACGGCGGCGAGCTCGAGCAGGTCGAGACCTACCGCGGGACGACGGTCAAGATGGAGCTGGTGGAGAAGGTGCGGCTCGAGATCGGCGTCTCCGATCCCTACGTCCGTCCGACCGTCGAGGCGATCCTCGGTGCCGCCCGAACCGGCGAGGTCGGCGACGGCAAGGTTTTCGTCCTGCCGGTGGAGAAGGTCTACCGCATCCGCACCGGCGAAGAGGACGTCGCCGCCGTCACCCCGGCCGAGCCGGAAGCCGTGCCGGTCTGAAAGCCGAGCCAGGGGAACGCTTCCCGGCCGACCTGCGCGGGACCGCCCCCCGCAGGGGACCGGCTCTCGCTTCGTCGGCGGGTGAGCTGGGTGCTCGCGCATCGGTTCCGGCTCGCCTCGCAACGGGTTCGTTCAGGCACCTGCCTGGGCGGGCTCGCCTCCAACGCCCCCTGCGGGGGGGCGGTTCCGCGCAGGACGGCCGCCGAACCGTCGTGGATCCTCTGTGAGCGTCGTTGCGAAGGGAGGCTACTGGCCGAGGATCTGTCGGAGGCAGGCGAGGGTGGAGGGGAGGTCTTCCTGCCAGAGCCAGGCGACATCGATCCAGAAGCCGGGAACGACCGTGGACACGAGGCGGCCTGTGGGAAGATCGGCCGTCTTGTAGCTGCCGTCGGTTCGGGTTTCGACATGGACCCGGTGGTCGAACGGGTCGATCAGCCAGATCTCCGGGATCTCGGCCTCGCGATAGCGGGGGAGCTTCTCGCGCGCATCCAGCTTCGGGTCCCCCTCGGAGGCGATCTCGATCACCAGGTCCGCCGGCCCCTCGAGACGCTGCGGCCCCATCCGGTGCCGGTTCTCGTCGCGCACCACCAGGAGATCCGGTTCCGGCGACCAGCGCGAGTCGAGGCGCATCGGGTAGCGCGAGCCGCGGACGAGCCCTCCGCCCCGTTCGTCCAGGTAGGCGCGGAACAGCGTCGAAAGAAAGAGGAAGAGATCTTCATGCCGATCTGACGCTGGCGACAACACCAACCTCCCATCCAGGTACTCCCACTCGCTGTCCTCGCCCGCCAGAGCGTAGAAGTCCTCCTCCCGGACGCCCGGTTTGATCACCACGAACGGCGGCTGCAGATCGTCGAGACGTTGCGCGAATCCCATCGCCGAGAGTCTAGCAGGAGACCAGATCGCAAGCGGACCAGTGGTCGGTACACTCCCTCGAAGACCATGCCTCGATTCCTCGGGAGGCTTCCTCTTGCCCAAGGGCGCCATGCGCTCCCCCGACGCCTCATGGATCCGGCGTTCCCGCCTCGACGCCCTGGACACGGACCAGAAGCGGGCCTTCATCCCCCTCTGCCCGGACTTCGTCATCGAGCTGCGCTCGCCCTTGGACTCCCTGGGCGACCTCCAACGCAAGATGGAAGAGTACGCCGCGGCAGGCGCGATCCTCGGCTGGCTGATCGACCCGGACGCCCGCACCGTCCACGTGTACCGGCCAGAGCACGACGTCGAGGTGCTCCGTGATGCGGACCAGGTCACCGCCGACCCGGAGCTCCACGGCTTCGTCCTCGGTCTCCGGACCATCTGGCAGCCGATCTGACCGGTTTCGTGTGGCCGGGCGTTCGGTGGAAGACCCTGCGTCAACGCGCTCCTTGGGGGCGCGCTGCCCAGACAGTTGACCGATGGTGCGAACGCGTTCCTCGACACCCTGCAGCCGGGGTCTCCCGTCCTGCGACACCGCCTGACCGGCTGTCGTGTTCCTGGAACCCTGAAGGTTGGTGATTGACAGCCGCTGCTGAGCGGGTGGGAGGTCACGTCAAGAAGTGTGTAAACGTCCTCAGGCGACGGCCTCCGTGTCGGCGAGTTGTGGTTGCTCGTCGAGGACTCTGACTCCGTCGACGAAGCGGGCTCCCATGGCGACCTCTGGCAGGAGC
>Ga0210074_1000025_pt1 | contig 67197 bp, 46 predicted proteins | sample China_Galinas_Co_FD_184860 | JGI IMG/M metagenome (GOLD analysis project Ga0210074, IMG submission 184860) | Wetland microbial communities from San Francisco Bay, California, USA, that impact long-term carbon sequestration -... | ecosystem: Environmental > Aquatic > Marine > Wetlands ... | reverse complement strand
GAGGGGGGACTCAGCCGGGGACGTTGCGTTCGAGCTCGCGGAGCCAGACGGCGGCGTCGGAGTCGCTGGGGGCGCGCCAGTCGCCGCGGGGGGAGAGGGAGCCGCCGGAGCCGACTTTGGGACCGTTGGGCATGGCGGTGCGCTTGAACTGACTGGTCTGGAAGAACCGGTGGAGGAAGATGCCGAGCCAGCGCTTGATCGTCGGCAGGTCGTACTCGTTGCGCTGGCCTTCGTAACCGGGCGGCCAGCTTCCCCGCAGGGCGTCGCCCCAGGCGGTGTGGGCGAGGAAGGCGATCTTGCTCGGCCGGAAGCCGTAGCGGCTGACGAAGTAGAGGTGGAAGTCCTGGAGCTCGTAGGGGCCGATGACCTCTTCGGTGCGCTGGGCCGGCCCGTCGTCCTCTCCGGCCGCGCCGGATTTCGCGTCGCTGGCGGGCACGAGCTCCGGCGAGATCTCGGTCGCCAGGATGTCCCGCAGCACCGTGCACGCCTCGTCCGCGACCTCTCGGCAGTCGATCACCCACCGGATGAGGTGCTGGATCAAGGTCTTGGGCACCGAGGCGTTGACGTTGTAGTGGGACATCTGGTCGCCGACGCCGTAGGTCGTCCAGCCCAGGGCGAGCTCCGACAGGTCGCCGGTGCCCACCACCAGGCCGCCGTGGTGGTTGGCCAGGCGGAAGAGGTGGGAGGTGCGCTCCCCCGCCTGCACGTTCTCGAACGTCCTGTCGTAGACGTGCTCGCCGTGGGTCACGGGGTGGTCCAGGTCCTCGAGCATCTGCCGCGCGGAGGGGCGGATGTCGATCTCCTGGGCCGAGACCCCGAGCGCCTTCATCAGCGCCCAGGCGTTGCCCCGGGTGCGCTCCGTGGTGGCGAAGCCGGGCATGGTGTAGGCGAGGACGTTCTCCCGCGGCAAGCCCAGCCGGTCCATGGTCCGGCAGGCGACGATCAGCGCCTGGGTCGAATCGAGGCCGCCGGAGATGCCGAGCACCACCTTCTGGATGCCGGTCGCTTCGAGCCGCTTGGCCAGGCCGACCACCTGGATGTTGTAGGCCTCATAGCAGCGCTCGTCCCGCACCTCCGGGTCCGCCGGCACGTAGGGGAAGCGCTCGAGGGGACGGCGGAGCGGCACCACCCCCTCCGGTACGTCGACGCGGAAGGCGATCCGGCGGAGCTTCCGGAGCCGGTCCCGGTGGCGGGCGACGGTGTCGTTGAAGCTGGTGGTGCGCATGCGGTCCTGGCGCAGGCGCTCCAGGTCGACGTCGGCGGAGATCCACTGCTCGCCGGCCTGGAAGCGCTCGGACTCGGCCAGCAGCTCGTGGTTCTCGTAGATCAGGGCGTGGCCGTCCCACGCCAGGTCGGTGGTCGACTCCCCGGGTCCGGCGGCCGAGTAGAGGTAAGCGGCCAGGCACTTGCCCGACTGGGCGGCGCACAGGGCATGTCGGTACTCGGCCTTGCCGATGGTGATGTTCGAGGCGGACAGGTTGGCGAGCACCGTGGCACCGGCCAGCGCCGCGTCGGTCGACGGCGGCAGCGGCGACCAGAGGTCCTCACAGATCTCGACATGCAGGCAGAACCCGGAGAGGTTCTCGGCCTCGAACAGGAGGTCGGTGCCGAACGGCGCCTCCTGGCCGAGCAGGGTCACCGCCTCCGAGACGGCATCGAACCCGGACGTGAACTGGCGCTTCTCGTAGAACTCCCGGTAGGCGGGGAGATACGCCTTGGGCACCACGCCCAGGACCCGTCCCCGATGGATCACCACCCCGCAGTTGAACAGCTTTCCCTCGAAGCGGAGCGGCGCGCCCACCAGCAGCACCGGTCCCAGGTCCCGGCTCGCCTCGACCACCCGCCCGACCGCGTCGAGCGTCGCGTCCAGCAGGGCGTCCTGCTGGAACAGGTCGTCGAGCGAATAGGCCGAGAGGCCCATCTCCGGGAAGAGCGCCAGCACCGCCCGGTCGTCCGACGCCCGCTGGGCGAGCGCCAGCGTCCGGTCCGAGTTGAGCTCCGGGTTGGCGACCTCGACCCGCGGGATGCACACCGCGACCCGGGCGAAGCCGTGGCGGTAGATGGAGTGGAACGGAACGTCCGGGGTGCTCGGGGTCTTGGCCATCGCCCCCAGAGTCTATCTGGGCCGCTGTCTACTCGAACAGCGAAGGGTACCCGGCCGGATCACTACGGGTGTGACCAGAGCTGGACGACGACCGGATCGGCAACCGCCTCACCGACACCCTCGACGGCGCCACCGACTCCTACAGCTTCCTCCGCCCCCAGCCGAAGAGAAGCATCATCGGGACGTACCGGGTGCGGTTCTAGAGCCTGTTGTCAACCCACCTGAAGCGTCGACAGAGACAACAGTATGCTTGTATAGTCGTTCTTGATCAGTCGGAAGAAAATGCATCTGGCGGCAAGGGGCATCGGTCCGGGGGTGACTGGACCCAATCGTTGCATAGCGAAGGGTGCCGCATCATGGGGCCTTCGCGACGGTCTTCAGTAGCTGGCGCCAGGGCCGCCACAACCCAAGCGATGGGAGGAACGCCTCCATGGGAAGTCCCGATCGATGAGCCTCTCTCCTGAAGTGCCACATCCGGTTCCCCCGAAGCGCTTCGCTGAGACGAGCCACGCATTGCGCGAGCTCGAGGCGCAGCTCCCGGGCCTGCAGTGGTCACGGCTTTCACACTTCAACGCTCAGCAGCACGGAAGTGTGGGAATTCTTGACGAAGGTGATGAAGTTCGCAGTCTTACGATGACCGGATGCAGCCTCCACCAGTTGCCTCCAAGCCTCGCCAAGCTCTCGTCGCTGGAGCAGCTATCCGTGGCGGAGAACGAGCTCGTCGACTTGCCGAGCTGGATCGGTGGTTTGTCCAGGTTGGTCGAATTGTACGTCTACGGGAACAGACTGTCGCGCCTGCCCCAGGAAATCGGCTCGCTCAGCCACCTCAGCTTGCTCGATCTCAGTCACCAGCCACTGCAGGAGATGCCGCAGTCCATCGCGGATCTTCAAGGGCTCACGATCTTGTATTGCAGCGAGACGCAGATCAAGAACGTTCCCGAGGGTCTGTGGAGCTGTCCGTCGCTTGCCTACGCGGGTTTGACCGACAACCACCTGACCGAGCTCTCGGCTGAGATAGGCAAGGCTTCCCAATTGATCGAGCTCAAACTATACAACAACATGCTTGAGGTCTTGCCGGACGAAATATGCGGCCTGCCGAGGCTGCGCGAGCTGTACCTTCACGGCAATCGGCTCGTGTCGCTCCCCCAGGACATCGGGAACATCGGCACTCTCGAGATCCTCGACCTCAGGAACAATCAGATCTCCACCTTGCCAGAAAGTATCGGCAAGCTCACGGCTCTGAGGCATCTCGACCTGCGCGGCAATCCGCTTCTGGAAGTCCCGGTCGCTCTGAGCCAGCTTACCGCATTGCGCAAGCTCGACTTGCGTTGGACCCAGGTCAGGCCGGACAACCGATGGCTCGTTTCGCTGCGGGAGCGCGGATGCCTCGTATACCTCTGACCGGCCATCGTGGTCGGTGTCGATGCCGCGTGCTCGACTGCACCAGTCGGCGTGCCGATGAGCGCGGGGTGTTTCGCCGACGATGGCGCGGGTTCTGACTCTACAACGGCATGCAATGATCAGCTTCGGCCCACAGGCGGCTCTGTCTTCAGCCACACCCAAAGACAAGAACAACCCCGAGCTACGGATCCATCTGCTGCGGCATGGAGAATCCGAATGGCAGGTGGGTGCGTCTCGTCACTACGACAGTCGCCTCACTCCTCGGGGCCGGCAACAGGCCAGGTACTTGGCAGACAGGGTCCACGCCTTTTCTTCGAACCTCGAAGCGTGCAGCATCTTCTCCAGCCCGCTCAAGCGCTCGCTGGAGACCATCGAAGTCCTGGGCCGGCCCTTCGCTGTGCTGGACTCCCTCAGAGAAGCACCTGGAGACCTCAAGGCATGTCTGCCGAGCTTCGAAGGGCCGAATCATCACCAGCCCGATGCCCAGGCGTCGAGTCAGTACCAGGCCTTCCATTCAGTCATCGTCGGCTTGCTCGACCAGCTCATCGATGAGGCTAGGTCCGCCGAGGGAGCTGATCTCTTCGTGTTCACTCACGGCGGAACCATCAAGACACTATTGAGGGTAATCCATGGGACGAGTGCAGTCTGCTACCGCATAGACAATTGCTCGTGGACGACCATCGCCTGGTATCAAAATCGTTGGCACGTCGAATGCCTCAACGACGTCAGCCATCTCCCCCAACACCTGCGGTCGTAGGATCACGGCTTGTCCAATCCCTCTTCCATCGGCCTCGGTGACGTATTGGCGCTCGTCGACCGCACCACGAGAAGCCTGGACGGCGACTTCGACGTCGCCACGGCTTGCGTGCCGGCAGGGAGCCTCGGTCGGTCGGGGTTGCTCTTCTTCAAACCGGAGATCCTCGCCCTCGATTTCCTCGGCCTGCAAGAGGCGATTCAATATCTATGGAAAGCGGCGCAGGAATTCGAGGTCTCCATCCGAACGGCGCACGTCATCTCAGGTCGCCATGCGCTGCGCCAGCGATTCGTGCAGAAGAACTATGCCGTCATCCACCAGAATGCGACGCTCATGCCGGACGACGATCTCCCAATTGAAGTGTGTCACGGCTTGTCCAGCTCGGGTTGGCGCTGGCCTGTGCTGGGAGCGAGACGAGCGTTGGGACCTGGTCGTAGTGCTGACGACCTGATCGACCTGTGGCGTACCGGCCTCGACGACATCAAGAAATTGGGTGAAGATTGCTACGGCTTGCCCATCGTGGCGGGTGGTCGAAAGTTCGTACTGCTCAATGGGTTTTATCCATTCCAGTTGCAGAAGTATAGAGAACCAAACGCCAAGATCATCGCCTTCACGTTCGACACCAACCGCCCATTCGACTGGCTGAAAGAATTTTTTCAGGGGGATGCAGACCAACGGATCGCTGCCAAGGGGTCCGTGCGTCTATTCCTCTCTGGTCTGGTCGAGCGCCTCGGAGCTCCCCAGATCTGGGTTTCGCAGAATGGCTTGCACATGTCAGCCAACACGGCTCAAGGCACTGCGGAGCTGGAGATCTTCGAGGCATGCTTCGGAGAAGCGCTGCACCGGAGCTGCTCTTATCGATGACTCAAGCGAGAAGGAGATCGAGTTGGGAAAAGCTGACATGCAAAAGTCTACCAAATTGCTCGAGATATCCGAGTACCGCCCCGAATGGGAGCACATGTTCGAGCTGGAGAAGGGGCGTCTCGCCGTAGCCTTCGGTAGTTTTGCGGTGCGGATCGACCACGTGGGCTCGACGGCCATAGAAGGCATGCGCGCCAAGCCTATCGTAGACATCCAGATCTCCGTGCGCGAGTTGCATCCCATCAGCGCCTACAAGGACGTGATGCAGGACCTCGGTTACACGCATCTTTCGGACTCGCCCCCAGGCGACCACATCTATCCGCTGTTTCATCGTCCGGCGACGTGGCCCCACACGCACCACGTGCATTTTTGCGAGCTCGGTGGCGACGAGGAATGGCGCCATCTGGCGTTCCGCGACTGGTTACGAAGCCACCCAGAGGATCAACGGAAGTACTCTGACCTGAAGGTGCGCTTGGCCGCAGAAACAGATCTCGAAGAACCATCCGCTTTGAATCGGTATGCACATGGTAAATCGGAATTTGTCGAATCCGTTGAGCGCGCATGCCGAGAGAATGGATCCGTCGTGAAGTGAACAGCATACAAGCTTTACGAAAGGGGACGGCAAATGGATACTGCATACGAAACAGTGCAGCGGCAACTGGCAGAGCTGTCGCGCAACACCGAGGACCCCGCGGTCGTAGACGGTAATCTGGCATACCTCGAGAGCTTGGTAGAGCAGGACGTGCCGACGATCTTGATCCAAGAGATCTTGAATAGTGCGGAGTTGATCGAGACCATCAGCGCACGATCGTACCGGCATGTCAATCACTTCGACAAGATTTTGGTGGTCGACTCCAAGGATCCGCTCGGCTACAGATTGACCTTCCACTACTGGCCCGGCGCCTACGATAGCCGAGTGATGGAGCAAGAGCTGATTCACAATCATCGATTCAGCTTCTGGTCCCACATCTATCGGGGTACCTTGGAAATGCAGTTCTTCGCCGAGACCTCCGACGACTCCGCCGACGCACAGGAGCTTCGCCGCTACGTCTACCGGCCGACCACAGTCGGCAATATCCATTCCTGCACGTTCGATGGAGAGGCACGACTCGCGACGTTGGGTACGAGTGCCTATCCGCAGGGTAGCTGCTACTATCTTCACTATCTGGCGACTCATCGCGTCACGCTGCCGCCGGATGACAGCAGCATCTGCACGATGGTGATTCGCGGGCCGCGCGAGCGCGAATATACCAACACCTACAACACCTTTTACCCGGAGCGAGGTATGGAGAGTAGCGTGCCCAACATGGAGCCCACCGTCCTCGAGGGAAAACTATCCGAAATCCTGGGGGGTCAACGTGTCCGACATTAGTGAGCTTCGTGTCGATCAGGGTCGTCCCGTGTTCGAGAAGAACGTGGGACACAACGTGTTCAATCAACTCGCCGTCAAGATCGACATGAACGGTGTCGACGATGACGCATACTTCGAATGGCTGGATGAGATGATTCGGAGCGCTAGTGACGTGATTCCGGGCATCCGGTTTTTGGAAAGGGAGGGGGTGCGAACCTCTCCGCCTCTAAATACGGCCGTGTACTACGATACCGACGACTACCAGCTTCTTCCGACGGGAGCTCTCTTACGCACATCGTGCAACGTGGTCACGCACGCGTTCTGCGCGTTCAAGATGCCCGAAGATAGACACGGGAACAGGCTCGATCGAAGACATGTCTTCGCAGGAGAGGAGAAGGCGACGATTCAGCAAACCCCGTTTTCGCCCGCCTCCACGGCGATCGTCAAGGCGCTTCTCAGTCGGGAGGACATTGATCATCCGGGCGTCTTCCTCAAGCAGGAGTTCGGAATCACGGCGAGCGACTTGTCTCCAGCAGTGGTCCTCCGTGGTCACCGGTCCACGTACTACGTTCTGATCGGCGACCTCGACATTCTGCGCTGCTCGATAGATCGCTCCACGGTGTTCGACGCTCGGGGGGATGCGGACTTAGAACGCCCGGCTCATTTTCGCGAGGTGGAGCTTTCCATCTATCCTCGGATCTCCCCGGAGATCTCGGACGACCCGCGGGTGATCCAGGCGATTCGTCTGTTGGCGGATTCTTTGACCGAACGATTCGCAGCGAAGGTCATCTACGACATCAAATATCAACGCGCCGCCGGATACCTGGGTATCGAGTCGACGGCGGGATGAGGTCCCGAGCTTGCGGACCGGTGTGGTTGGCCGGGCGGAACGATCCGGCGCCATTGGGTCCAGTGCCGACTTGGGTTTCGATCCATGAGTGACAACGACGACAGTCGAAGCCGGAGGTGGCGTATCCTCGACCGGAAGAGCATTGCATTCCTGGTGGGGTGCATCGCGACCCTGTCGTGTGCCGTCTGGTTGGTTCTGGCTTGGTCATCCTTCACGGTGAGTGACGCTCGCGTGGTTGCGGACGTCATCACGGTCAGAAGCCAGGTCGATGGCGTCGTCACCGAGGTGCCTGCAGAGGAAGGTCGGTTCTACGAAAAAGGGGCACTCCTGGTGGCGCTGGACGATCATCTACCTGCTGAGCTGGTTGCGGAAAAGGAAGCGAAGCTGCTCGCCTTGCGCAGCTCGTCGGAGAAGCTGCGGATCGACGCAGAGAGTGCGACGAGAACCGCAGATATCGCTGTCCAGGACGCGGAATTCGGAGTGCGGAATGCCAAGATCGAGGCGCTTGCCTCAGACGTTCGGCTGACCCAAATGCGCAATGCCTCCAACCGATCGGAGCAGTTGGCGAAGGATGGCCTGGTTTCCCAAGAGTCCGTCGAGAAAGACCGCGACTCGTTCGAGCTGGCGCGCCTCGAAGCCGAGCAAGCCGCGGCGGCCGAAGCCCGAAGGATCAATGCGCTGCGCCGCGCAAGACTCACCGAGCTGGAGGCTCGTTCGGCAGCCCAGGCGGTGGAGGTGGCGAAGAACACGGTGCAAGAGGCTGCCTCGGAGCTCGAAACAGCGAAGCTGAGGCTGTCTTGGAGCAGGATCGAGGCGCCCCAAGACGGAATCGTCGGCAAACTCTTCGTCAGGCGTGGGGATTCGGTCGTCGAGGGCCAACGTCTCCTCCTGCAGTTCGACCCTCAGACATTGCGCGTCGAAGCCCGGGTCAGTGAACGGAACCTCGCTCATTTCGAGGTTGGTAAGCGCGTTTGGGTGAGCCTCGATGCCGTCGCCGGCAAGAAATTTCCCGGGGTGGTCAAGGCAGTTGGGGCCGTAGCACGGAGCGTTACGTCCGAGTGGCCCCAGGAGCCAGGGCAGGGCAATTTCGTTCGCGTCGCGCAAAAGGTGACGGTACAGATCGCCATCTCGGCCGACGGGGTGCGCCTGATTCCGGGGACGCTGGCCAAAGTCACGATGGATCGCAGATGAGCGGTGTCGATGGCCGGAAACTCGGAAACATCCTTGCGCAGCTCGAAGGCAGTCCCTGGGCCGTGGTGGCGGCAGTCTCGCTCGCGGCGTTCACGGCCGCGCTCAGCAGTACGCTGATCGACGTCGTCATCCCGGAGATGATGGCCGAGCTGGCGATTCCTCTGGAGCGTTCGCACTGGCTGGCGTCGGGTTTTCTACTTTCGAATACCGTGTTCCTGCTGGTCGCGGCCAGTTTCATCAACAGATTCGGCCTCAAGGCCACGTACCTCTTGGGTGTGGCTGTTTTTGCCATGGGAGCAGTGCTTGGCAGCGTAACGTCCAATGAGAGCTTGCTGATCCTGTCGCGGATCATTCAGGGGGCCGGGTCAGGGCTGCTGCAACCGATCGCTGCCGTGGCGATCGCGCGCGCGTTTCCTCCCGAGCGGTTTGGTTTCGCGATGGGAATCTTTGGCGCCGGAGCGCTCATGGGGCCGACTCTCGGGCCGATCTTCGGGGCGGTTCTCGTCGACTCGCTGGGATGGCGATCGACGTTCATCGCTCAGGTCCCTCTTTCTGCGGCCTGCTTCCTCCTGGGTGAGCTCCTGCTGTCGTCCGACTCGGGAGTACCGAACAAGCGCTGGTTCGACTGGAGAGGGTTTGCGCTGCTCTGTGCTTCGGTCGGCGGACTGTTGCTGACGCTGACCACTGCGGCGAAATACCCGCTCGAGGATCCGATCGTCCCCGCGGTATGCTTGTTCACGATCCTCGGCTTTTTCCTGTTCCTGGTTCAGCAAGTCGGCAAAAGAAAGGACCGGTTGGTCGAAGTGGGCCTCTTCGCCGTCCCCCGGTTCGCAATCGCAAATGCCATCGTATTCGCCGTCGGCTTCGCGTTGTACGGCTCCCTCCTTCTCATTCCGCTGTTTCTGCAGTCCGTTCTGGGGCTCGCGGCCACGCCGTCGGGACTCATCTTGCTCCCCGCGGGTCTCCTGATGGTGGTGCTTTCACCCCTTGGTGGGCATTTGAGCGATGTGCTGGCGCCAAGGCTTGTGGTGACGGTCGGGATGATCCTATTTTCGATCTCGATCGCGATGATGGCGGCGATCAGCCCGCTCACGAGCTTCCTCGAGATCATCATCGCGGTCTGTGCCGCCCGCATGGCTCTTTCCTGCCTGCTCCCGAGTCTCTATTCGACAGCCCTCAGGGCCTTACCGAGAAGCGCTCTCTCGCAAGCCTCCGGCATCCTCAACTTCAGTCGTCAACTGGGAGGCACGATCGGAGTGGCGACCGTAGCGGTTCTCCTCCACTGGCGGGTCGTGGTCAACTGGCAAGTTTTCGCGAATGGCATCGATCGGGCGACGCTGCAGTCGGCGTTTGGCGGCATGTATTCGTTCGCCGAGTTGTTTGCCTCGAGGGACGGTTGGGTGTGGGCGCAGACGTTCGCCTATCGCGAGATGCTCCTGGCGACCTCTGTCGCCGTGTTCTTCTTCGCTGCCGGCGGATTGTTCATGGGCAGCAGAGCCACGCTGGCAAAAAGACGATAGGCGGCCGCAAGCCGAGCGGTCGCTGTTGCCGAGAGCCCGATCGTCCCGCTCTCGGTCTTTGCCGAGGAAAGAGCCAGGGTAGAGTCTCTCGATGAAGCATCTGACCATCGCGACCTGGAACGTCCTCGCCGACGACTACGTCGCTGCCGATCTCTACCCCAAATCCCCCACGAGTCTGCTTCTGCCCGGCGCCAGGGATTCGGCGATCGTCGAGGATCTGTTGGCGATGGTGGATCGGCTCGAGGTGGATGCCGTCTGCCTGCAAGAGGTGCACGGTTCGCTTCGAAAGGCTCTCGAGAGCGGAGTCTTGCCGAGTGGATGGCGGGTGCTCGGCTCGAGGGATGGCGGTTTGACGCGCGAGCAGTGTCTCGTGCTGCTCGGTGGCCGCTGGAGCCTCCGCAACCACGAGATTCACTCCTACGCCCGAGCCCCGGATCATCTCGCGCAGAGACTGGTCCTGCAAAACGGCGCGTCGACCGTCGCTCTCTACAACACGCATCTCCAATGGGCCCCGGATGACGGTCGGCTCACGGGAGCTCAAGCGAACGAGCTGGCTTCCTGGGTCGATCGCGAGGATGTCCCGACCCTCGTCGCGGGAGACCTGAATTCCCCCACCGATTCTTTGGCGTTGCGTCACCTGGTCGGGGTGGGCTTGACGGATCTGCACCCGGACGAATCGCTGCGAACCGCCGACTTCGATCAGACGGGCCCTGTCCGCCTCGATTACATCCTCGTGCGGGAGGTTTGCGCGCAAGCCCTGCCCGCCACGGAGGTTGTGGTTGACGGCATCGAACCCCTGCCGGGCTGGCGTTGTCCATCCGACCATCTGCCGTTGGCAGCTCGCCTCTTCGTATCGAGCCGACCGGACCCAGGGCGATGGTAGACACGGCGGGTCTGCTCCGGGCCGTCGGTGCGGCGGGCGTTGACGGCCTCGATCTCGCCTCCAGGCGCGGAGCGTTTCCACGTCGGAGACGACGTGGCCCCGTTGAGCCTTCCCGGCCGACCCGGCCTCAGCCGAAGAGCTCGGGGTACCCAGCCGGGTCGGACTCGCGCATGAGGGCGTAGACGGCTTCGACGATGTCTTCCCGGTTGGGCTTGGAGACGTAGTCGCCGTCGGAGCCGTAGGCGGAGCGGTGGGCGCGGGCGGTGACGGTGCGGGGCTCGGAGTCCAGCCAGTAGTAGCCCTTCTGGATCTCGAGCACCTGCTGGAGCATGTAACCCGTGGCGCCGCCGGGGACGTCTTCGTCGACCAGGACGAGGCGGCCGGTCTTCTCGAGCGAGCGGGCGATGCGGTGGCCGACGTCGAACGGCAAGAGCGTCTGGACGTCGATCACCTCGACGTCCACGTCCAGCTCTTCGAGCACGGCGGTGGCCTCGAGCACGATCTTGCAGCAGGCGCCGTAGGTGACGACGGTCACGTCCCGGCCTTCGCGCAGGACCTCCGGCACGCCCAGGGGCACGGTCATGGTGTCGACGTTTTCCGGCAGGCGCTCTTTGGAACGGTAGCCGTTGAGCACCTCGACCACCAGCGCCGGGTCGTCCGACTGGAGCAGGGTGTTGTAGAAGCCGGCGGCGCGGGTCATGTCCCGGGGAACGCACAGGACCATGCCGCGGAGCAGGTGGATCAGGCCGCCCATGGGCGAGCCCGTGTGCCAGATGCCTTCCAGCCGGTGGCCGCGGGTGCGCACGATGACCGGCGCCTTCTGGCCGCCCTTGGTCCGGTAGCGGAGCGTCGCCAGGTCGTCGGAGAGGATCTGCAGGCAGTAGAGGATGTAGTCCAGGTACTGGACCTCGGCGATCGGCCGGAGGCCGCGGAGCGCCAGCCCGATCGCCTGGCCGATGATCGTCGCCTCGCGGATCCCGGTGTCGGCGACCCGGAGCGGGCCGAACTCCTGCTGCAGGCCGTGGAAGCCCTGGTTGACGTCGCCGAGCTTGCCCAGGTCCTCGCCGAAGGCCACCAGGTTGGGCATGCGGGCGAAGGCCGCTTCGAAGCAGCGGTTGAGCACCTCGAAGCCGTTGAGCTCCTGGCTGTCGGGACGGTAGACCGGGGCGACGGTCGGCACGGCGAGGGCCGAAGCTTCCCCTTCGCAGTAGAGCTCGGAGTCGTAGCGGTCGCGGTCGGCCGCGCGCTGGCCGTCCCGCCAGGCGATGAGATCGCGGGTGCTGGACGGCCGCGACGACCCGCCGCGAGCGGTCGCCACGAGGGCCTCCTGGACCGCAGCCATCAGGTCGCGGCGGAGCGGCGTCTGCTTGCGCTCGAGCCGCCGTGCAATCGCCTCCACCGCCTCGCGCTCCACGCCGGCCTCGGCCTGGCCGCCGACCTGGCGCAGGAGGGAGACCACCGTCTTCGCCTCGTGCTCGATCGGCTCGCGGAAGGCCTTCCAGGCGGCCTGCTTCTCGTCCAGCACGTGGCGGCGCGCCTCGGCGTCCAGGCGATCGACCTCTTCCTCGGTCGCCACGCCCGCCTCCAGGATCCACTGGCGCATGGCTTTCAAGCAGCAGTGGTCCTCCTCCCACTTGAGGCGCTCCTCCGACTTGTAGCGCTCGTGGCTGCCCGAGGTGGAGTGGCCCTGGGGCTGGGTCAGCTCGACCACGTGGAGGATCGACGGCACGTGGTCGCGCCGGGCCCGCTCGGCCGCCTGCCGGTAGGTGCGGATCAGGGCCGGGTAGTCCCAGCCGACGACGCGGTAGATGTCGTAGCCGCCGCCGTTGCCCGTGGCGGAGGAGCCCGGCTTGCGCCGGAACCCTTCGAGCAAAGTGCCCACGTCCCCCTTGGTCACCTGGAACTCGTTGGGCACCGAGATGCCGTACTCGTCGTCCCAGATGGAGAGGATCAGCGGGCTCCTGAGCACGCCGACGGCGTTGATCGTCTCCCAGAACAGGCCCTCGGCGCAGGAGGCGTTGCCGATCGTCCCCCAGGCGATCTCGTTGCCGTGGTCGGAGAAGCGCTCGAATCCCCGCTGGAGGCTCTCCACCTGGCGGTAGAGGCGGGACGCGTAGGCCAGACCGGCCAGCTTCGGCATCTGGGCGGCGGTCGGCGACAGGTCGGCCGGCACGTTGTAGGTGTCGGCCTGGCCGAGGAAGTGGCCGTCGGCGTCCAGCATGCGCGTGGAGAAGTGGGCGGTCATCTGCCGGCCGGCGGACGCCGGCTCCGCCTCGACGTCGGCGTGGGCGTAGAGCTGGGCGAAGAACTGCCGGAGTGTCATCGCGCCGATGGCGAAGACGAAGGTCTGGTCCCGGTAGTAGCCCGCGCGGTAGTCGCCCTTGGCGAACGCCCGCGCCATGGCCACCTGGGGCACCTCCTTGCCGTCCCCGAAGATGCCGAACTTCGCCTTCCCCGTCAGCACCTCGCGACGGCCGACCAGGCTCGCCTCCCGGCTCTCCCGGGCGACCCGATAGTCGCCGAGGATCTCCTCCGGGGAGAGGCCCAGCTCGTCCAGGGTGCCGCCTGCCGTCGGCCAGGGGTCGGCCCCGGGCTCCGGCTGATCCTGGACGGCCTCCGGGCGGTCCTGGACGGCTTCCGGGCCGGGGTCAGACTCTGTGTCGGGGGCAATCGGGGGCATGGGGGTGCTCCGGAGGATCGATTCGACGGGAAACGCACAGGCTCATCAGCAGTGGTCGAGGATATCACCCGGTATCATCGCGCCCATGAGTGCGACGACCGAGCAGAGCTTCAAGGAGCGCCTGGACGGCTACTACGACTGGCCGTGCGCCTACCTGTTCAAGTTCATCGCTCCGGCGGAGCGGCTCGAAGAGGTCAAGGACCTGTTCGCCGACGCCTCGGCGGTGCGCACCCGCGCGTCCAAGAAGGGGCATTACGTCGGCGTCACCGCGGAGGTCGTGATGGAGGACAGCGACCAGGTGATCGCGCTCTACCGCCGCGCCGCCGAGATCGACGGGGTGATGCCGCTCTGAGCGCCGCGCCTCCTCGCATTCAATACCGCCGCCGAAGCTTGACTGAGCGCGGCTCGACCGTGGCACTGAACATCCTCCGCAGCACCGGCAGGTAGCCGCTCTCCGGCGCCGGCGCGCCGTTGATCTCCTCCACCTCGATCGCCTTCTTCGGCGCGAAGTCCCGGCTCAGCAGGGTCTTCAGGAACCCGAGGTACTCCTCCAGCCGGGGGTGGTCGGCTGGCACCACGATCTCCAGGGTCTTGCCCCGCCGCCGGGCGGTGACCACCAGACGGTCGCCGTGGAAGACCAGGAAGGTCCCCTGGCGGCGCTCCGGCAGGGCCGCCTTCAGACCCACCAGGTCGACGCCGCAGAGGGACGCCGGGTCGCGGGCGCTCATCCAGTAGACCGCGTCGTCCGGTAGCAGGCCGTCGCGCAGGGTCCGGAGGGCGGCGGGCGAGGCGAACTGGAGCCCGGGGACGCCGTCGAAGAACCAGCCGGCCAGGACCTCGCCGGAGAGCTCCATCAGGCGGAGCGCCCGGAACACGCGGGACCACTGGAAGACCGGCAGCTCGCGGGCGAGGAGTTGGCGGAAGACGACGCCGTAGCGATCGAGGAGGAGGCGGGCGCGGTCTTTGGCCAGGTCGTCGCGGTCGAGGGCGTCGAGCTCGGCCCGCGTCGAGGCGGGCAGGGTGGTCCAGAGGCCGGGGGTGGCGCGCTCGGGGTGCCAGCGGTCGACGCCGCGGCGCCGGAAGCGGGGGGCGCGGCGGGTGGGCGGTCGGCGTGGACGCCCGGCGGCCTCGGGGGGCCGGAACCTGGCGAGGATGCCGCGGCGCACCGGCTCGAACGAGTCGGTCGTCACCCGCCCGCGCCACGCCAGCGCCCAAAGACGCTCGGAGGCTTCGGCGGCGTCCAGGCCGGCGTGCTCGGCCAGGTCCTCCAGGGCGAAACGGCCCCGCGGGTCGGGGAACAGGTCTTCCGGCGACGGTCCGGCCGTTTCGGGATCGGTCTCCTTCGTCGCCCCCTCCCCTCTCTCCTCCCCCGCTTTCTCCCCCGCCTCCTCGTCACTCACCAGCTCCAGGTCGCCCGGGAAGAGGAACGTCAGCCGGCCGGCGCCGGTGCCGACCCAGGCGAGGTCGGTCTCGTGCATCAGGCCGTCGAGCCAGCTCGACCGGTAGGGATCGAGCCGGGCGGGCAGGATCTCCGCTTCCCAGGCGCGGGCCGCAGCGGCGCGGCCGAACAGCACCTCGAGCCGGCTCTGGAGGTCCTCGACGTCCCGCCCCCGCGGCGCCAGGCCCTGGTGGAGCGCGAGGAAGAGCGGCAGCCGCTCGATCGGCTGGGCCTGGAAGTCCGGGCGCGCCGCCGCGCGGGTCCAGCGGAGCAGGGTCTCCAGGTTACCCGCGTCGCAGATCTCCGGCTCGGTGGTGCCGGCGCCGACCGTCAGCTCGTCGACCACGATCCGCTCGTCCTCGACCAGGATCTCGAGGGCGGCGTCCAGGGCCCGCGCTCTTCCGGAGTCCATGTCCGCTCCGGTTTCGGGGCCGAGCCCGAAGACCCGCTCCAGGCGACCGCGGACGACCGGCCCTTCGAAGCGGAGCCACTCGCCGATGACGTCGGCCAGGAGCTCGGCCGGCTCATCCTCCGGCTCGCCGGCCGTGGCTTCGGCCGCCAGCCGTTCCAGGTTCCTGCGCGCCGCCTCCGGCGCCGACCCGCTCGAGTCGATGGACCCGGTCGGACCGATCGGACCGAGGAGGGACTTCAGGGCGAGGCGATCGATCGGCACCCCGACCGCCGCGGCCACCCGTGGCAGCATCTCGATAGCGACCGCGACCGCCGACGCGGCACCCTCCTCCTCGTCGCCGGCCGCGCCGAGCCGGACGAAGACGGCGCGGTCAGCGATCGCCTCCACCAGGCCGGCGAAACCCTTGGCCGGAACGTCCCCGTTCCCCCCGCCCTCCTCGCGCCCGTCCGGGCCCCCTCCTCCGGTCCCCGCCACCGTCCGGTCGCGCTCCCACGCCGCCGCCAGCTCGGACCACTCGTCGGCCGGGATCAACCCCCGCTCCTTGATCCAGTCGAGCAGCTCCCGGGCGTCCCGCGGGGCGTAGCCGGGCGCCACCCGCTGGAGCTTGACCCGCAGCTCCTCGGCCACTGCCGCCGGGATGCGGGGCCGCAGGTGGGAGGCGAAGACCAGCTCCCGGAGGAGGTCCTTGCGCAGCGCACCGCCGCCTGGCCCCCCGTCGGGCCGGTCGGTCGCGTACATCAGGATGTTGGTCTGCTTCCACACCAGGTTGGCGGCGAACGGCGACGGCGCGTCGGTGCGCACCGCCACCACCTCGACGTCCCCCGAGCGCACCTCGCCGAGCAGTCGCTTCAGGCTCTCGAGGTCGAGCTCGTCCTCCAGGCAGCTCCGCCAGGTCTCGAGCACCAGGGGGAAGTCGCCGTAGCGCCCCACCGCCTGGAGCATGCGCTTGGCCCGCTCCCGGCTGACCCAGAGCGGCATGCGGTGGCGGAAGCCGGCCCGCGGCAGGAGCAGGGCCCGGGCGGCGTTCTGGCGGAACAGGGCGCCGAAGAAGCCGGTCCGCTCCAGACGCTGCCGGAGCAGCTCCTCCACCCGCTCGGGCGGTACCAGCGCCAGCAGGTCCGCGGCGTCGGCCGCCAGGTCCTCCGGCACCGTGACCATCAGGCAGTCGTCGTCGTGGAGGATCTCGAGCTGGGCGCCGTGGCGCTCCTCCCAGGCGGTGGCGAGGGCGACCGCCAGGGGCCGGTTGACCCGTCCGCCCCAGAAGGTGTGGAGGACGACCCGGCGCCGGCCGGCCGCCTCGGGCTTCCTGCCCTCGATCTCCTCGCCGCCGGCGATCTGCTCCACCACCACCCGGCGCCGGTGGGGCAAGCGCCCGCCCAGGGCCGCCTTTTGGGAGCGCAGGAAGCGCACCAGCTCGGCCGCCGCGCCGCCGGTCATGGCGTGCTCGCGGGCCAGCGCCTCCGCGATGCCTTCGTCCTCCAGCCGCCCTTCGACCGCGCCGAGGAAGCGGGCGACCTTCTCCGAGAAGAAGAAGTCCCGATCCCGCTCGTCCGCGCGCCAGAAGGGGGCCATCGCCGCCGCGCCGGAGGCGGGCTCGACGAAGACGTCGTTGTGGGTGATCTTCTTGATGCGCCAGATCTGGGTGCCGAGGGTGAACGTGTCCCCCACCGAGCGCTCCCAGACGAACTCCTCGTCCAGCTCACCGATCCGGGCGCCGCCGGCACCGCTCCCGTCCCCCGGGCCGCCGCCTCCCCGGTCGACCCGCAGGTGGTAGTACCCCCGGTCCGGGATGGTGCCGCCGGAGAGGTAGATCAGCCGGGCCGCCCCGGGGCGGCCGCGGACGGTGCCGTCGACCTTGTCGAGCGACACGCGGGGCGAGAGCTCCCGCACCCGGCTGTCCGCGTAGCGGCCGGCGAGCATCTCCAGCACCAGGTCGAAGTGGCGGCGCGGCAGCTCGCGGTAGGGCCAGGCGGAGCGCAGGAAGGCGTAGAGCTCCTCCACGTCCCAGGTCTCGGCGACCACCATGGACAGGATCACCTGGGCGAGCACGTCGAGCGGCGCCCGCACCGGCCGGGTCTCCTCGATCTCCCGGTCGAGCACCGCCCGGGCGACCACCGCCGCGTCCAGGAAGTCCCGGCCGTAGATCGGCAGGAGGGTGCCGCGGGAGACCTCGCCCACCCGGTGGCCGGCGCGGCCGACCCGCTGGATGGCCGAAGCGATCGACCGGGGGCTCTCGACCATGACCACCCGGTCGAGGGCGCCGACGTCGATGCCCAGCTCGAGCGAGCTGGTCGAAACGATCGCCGGCAGCTCGCCCCGCTTGAGCCGTTCCTCGACCACCTGGCGCACCTCGCGCGAGAGCGAGCCGTGGTGGGAGTAGGCCAGGTCGATCTCTTCGCCGGCGTTGACCAGGCGGGTGAGCTTCTCGGTCATCCGGCGGGAGTTGGCGAACACCAGGGTCGAGCGGTGGCCGTGGATGATCTTCTTGACCTCGGGCACCACCAGGTCCCAGACCGATGCGTCCGGCTGCTCCAGCGGGTCGGGCGCCGCCGGGTCGCCGCTGCCCGGGAACCGCACCTCGACGTCGTAGACCTTCTCCGCCTCGGAGGAGACGGTGGTCACCGGGCGGCGCCGGTAGCTCCAGCCCTCGCCGGCCTGCTCGGCCTCGAACCCGCCGACGAAGCCGGCCACCCGGTCGAGCGGCCGGACCGTCGCCGACAGGGCGATGCGCTGAAACTCTCCGGAGAGCAGGGTCAACCGCTCGACCGCGGTGATCAGGTGGGTCCCCCGCTTGGTGCCGGCGACCGCGTGGATCTCGTCCAGGATCACCGTCTCGAGCCCCTCGAGCATCGACCGGCCGCCCGCGGAGGTGAGCAGGAGGTTCAAGCTCTCCGGCGTGGTGATCAGGATCTCCGGCGGCCGGCGGACCATCTTCTGGCGCTCGCCCTGGGGCGTGTCGCCCGAGCGGACCGCCGCGCGGACCGGCTGGAACGCCCCGGCCGCCGTGAATCGCTCGGTCAGCTCGGCGAGCGGCACCTCCAGGTTGCGGTGCACGTCGGCGTTCAACGCCTTGAGCGGCGAGACGTAGAGCACCCGCACCGTGCCGCCGGGAGTCTGCCCGGTGAGCAGACGGTCGAGCGCCCAGAGGAACGCGGTCAACGTCTTGCCCGTGCCGGTCGGGGCGGTGACCAGCACGTGCCGCCCGGAGGCGATCTCCGGCCAGGCCTTCTGCTGGACCTCGGTCGGGGTGCCCACTCGCTCGGCGAACCACTGCCGAACGAGCGGATGAAACAGGTCGAGGGTCGCCATCAGGAGGCTCAGTCTACCCACCTCCGCGCCCTCGCCCGCGCCTACCCGGCGATCAGCCCGGAACGGGTCGTCGGCCACTCGGACGTCGCCCCGGGCAGAAAGACCGACCCAGGCCCGAGCTTCGATTGGGCCCGCCTCCGCTCCCTCCTCACCGTCTGAGCCGGCCTCCGGCAGTCCCTGGCCCCGGGGCGCGCCTCGGGACCCTGGACTCCACCTTCGGCTTTTGTATAATTGCGAATCATCGCTAACAACACAAGGAGGTCCTCCATGCGTAGGTCCAGTATCTCCCTGCTCATCGCCGGCCTGGCGCTGCTCGTCGCACCGGCCATCTCCTGGGCCGCCGGCCCTGCCCCCCAGGGCAATGCTCTGACCGTCCTCGGAGCCGTTCCCGCGATCTTCCAGGTCGCCGAGGCCCCCACCGCCGTGCCGGACACGACTCCCAAGGCTCAGCCGACCTCGATCGACATCAACCAAGAAACCACTTGCAGGGTCACCATCTACTGTGACGACGGGTCGAGCCAGACCTGCTCGGGCTCGAGCTGCTCGACCACCGGCAGCACTCCCTCGTCCGGCGTGTGCGGGAACGTCACGTGCGACGGTACGCCTCACTACTGCCCGACCTACCACCGCAACATGTACGTCCCGAGCTGCTGCTACGTGAGCGGAGGGTACAGCCAGAAGTGGGCGAGCCAGACGAGCTGCAACAACTCGACCTGGTACACGACCGGGTACTACTGCTCGGGCTACTGCATCCAGTGACGGAAGCCCCTCCCCGAGGTTGACACGCACCGGGGGTTCGCGGCCGACCTCGGCCCGGGCCCCCGGTTGATACCCCGATAGCAACCGTCACCGTCGTTCCCTCGACCCGACTCACACCGTCACAGTCGTGACGTGCACCCCACGCCGTTCCGCCCCTGGACGCATGTACGTATTGACTGTAAGCTTCATACACATCGTTAACAACTTACGGAGGTTCTCCATGTCCAGGTACAGTGTCTCTGTGCTCGTCGCCGCTCTGGCTCTTCTCGCGGCACCTACGGTGTGCCTTGCGGCGGCACCGGCTCAACAGGGTAATCTCTTGGGCGTCCTCGGCCAGCCCACCGCGATCTCCCTGGCACTCGGTGCCCAGACCCACTCGGTGAAGGAATCCAAGGTCGCCACGACCTTGCCCGACCCCTCCCCCGCCGCGGGGCTCTGCTATCGCATCCTCAACTGCCAGGATGGGCAGACCCTTACTTGCGTGAGCGAGAGTGGGTATTGCTCGTCCGTCGGCATCAGCCCTCCGAGCCAGTGCGGTTACATCTCCTGCGACGGGAACATCCAGCGCTGCACGACTTACCACCGGAGCACCCGGGTCTTCGGTAGTTGCTGCTCCGTCAGCGGAGGCCTCAGCCAGCAGTGGGCGAGCCAGACGAGCTGCGACGACTCGACCTGGTACACGACCGGCTACTTCTGCTCCGGCGGCTGCATCGGGTGACGCCAGCCCCTTCAAGGAGCTGACACGCATCGGGGGCTCGCGGCCGAGCTCGGCTCGGGCCCCCAGCTTCGCCCCGTCACCTTGGGTTGAGGAGTCGCCTTTCCCCCATGGGTGGCGGGGGGCATCCAGTCGATGGCGGAAAGGGTTCGAGGGGTTGCGGAGACTTCAGATCAAGGCGCCCAGCCGTAGTTGCTCGGGTGCCCGGTCTGGAAGACCACCACCCGGTCCCCCTCGGCAAACGCCCCCTCCGCCGCCAGCATCTCCACCGCCACCAGGCAGGCCGCTCCCTCTGGACCCACCAGCAGCCCCTCCTCTCGCGCAGCGCGCCGCGCCGCCTCCGGCAGCCGCCCCTCCTCCACCGCCACCGCGCGGCCGCCGGGCTCGCCATGGGCAGGAGCTCGCGGTAGCGCCAGAGGGTCCAGGGCCGGCCGGCCAGGGATGCGGCCCAGGCGGCGCCGAGCTCCGGACGAGCGGGTGGAAGAGGTCGAGGGTCGCCATCGGAAGGCTCAGTCTACCCACCTCCGGGCCGAGAGGGCACTCCGTTCCCCGGCCATGCGATCGATCCGGATTCTCGCTCTGTCCCAGGGTGAGAGATTCGCGAGGGGACGGCCGTCTACTTCAAGATAGCCTGTTTTTCTTGGATCGTTCTCGATGCGACGGCGGACAGTGCCCTGACGAAAGAGAGAGATCTTCAGGATATGCTACCGTTGACGACATTTCCCACCCTTCGTTCGCACCCAGGAAACTCGACACGGGCTCGATCGAGGCCATGAACAGACCGATGGTCATCTGGCTGGACCTCTCCTCCCCCGAGGATGTGCACCGGCCGGCGCGCCGGGTTCTGGAGGGCCGTTTCCACATTCGCGAGGTCGAGCTCGGAGCGGACCCGGAAAAGGGTCTCGCGGGTCCGAACTTGCGCCGGGCATTGACCGAGGGCGGGTCCGCCGAGCGGGCGGTAGCTCTGACCGTCTGCGTCCCGAAGCCGGATCGCGCACTCTGCGCGCTGGTGCAGGAGAGCCGGCGCCTGCGGCCCGAGCTACCCATCCTCGCCCTCACCTCCTGCCACGATCACCAGTGGCTCCAAGAGCTTCTGGCCAGCGGGGTCGACGACTTCTCCACCCATCCCGGCGACGAAGAGAACCTCCTGGCCCGGCTGTGGCGGCTCGGAGGAGAAGGGCAACCGGGGCAGGTTTCGCCGCGATTGCGAGAGAAGGCCGCGCTGCGGAACCTGGTCGGTCGCAGCCCGTGCTTCGTGGAGATCCTGCGCCGTCTGCCGATCATCGCCCAGTCCGATTCGACGGTCCTGCTCACGGGAGAGACCGGAACCGGCAAGGAGCTGGTTTCCCGGACCATCCATCACCTGAGCTCCCGGTCCTCGAAACCGTTCGTGCCGGTGAACTGCGGCGCGCTGCCCGTCGACCTGGTGGAGAACGAGCTCTTCGGCCACGCGCGCGCCGCCTTCACCGGCGCCGATCGTGCGCGCCCCGGTCTGATCAACGAAGCCGAGGGCGGCACGCTGCTGCTGGACGAGATCGACGCGCTGCCGCCACCGGCCCAGGTCAAGCTGCTGCGCTTCCTCCAGGAGAGGGAGTACCGACCCCTCGGCTCCACTCGCACGCGGAGCACCGACGTGCGGCTCATCGCCGCCACCAACGCCGACGTGGAGACCGCGGTCGCCGACGGCCGCTTGCGGCGGGATCTGTACTATCGCCTGAACGTCCTGCCGCTCCACCTCCCGGCGCTGCGCCACCGCCGGGAGGACATCCCCCTCCTGGCCCGCCACTTCCTGGCGCGGCACGCGCGCCGTCTGCACCGGCCGTGCCCCGCGCTCTCCGCCGGAGCGGCACGGGAGCTCCAGGAGCGCGACTGGCCGGGCAATGCCCGGGAGCTCTCCCACCTGATGGAACGGGTCCTCGTGCTGTCCGCCGGACGGAGCCCGCTCTGCGCCGCGGACATGCGGCCCGAGCCGGTCCCCGGCCCTGACCGGCCCCCCGGGGAGCAGCTCTCGTTCAAGGAGGTCAAGCGCCGGGTGGTCGAGCGCTTCGAACGCCAGTACCTCCGCGACCTCCTGCGCACCTACGGCGGCAACATCACCCGCGCCTCCAAGGCGGCACAGAAGGATCGTCGGGCGTTCTGGGAGCTCCTCCGCAAGCACCACATCGACGCCGAGCAGTTCCGGATTCCCTGACCCGGACATCCGGCGTTCCGGCCCGGACAAAAAGATCCACCCGTCGTTTCGGCCCATCTCGATGGGACGAACCGAGGATCCCGCCTCGGTCCCGCTGGGCAAGAATGTCCACCCCTCTCCAGGAAACCATTGATTTCAAAGGCTTCATCAGCCGGCATCCCACTTGCTCTCCATCCGGCCGTGAGCGGCAGAACGGACCCGGAAGTCGATACCGATGATCGCGAGATCCAGCAAGAGATCCTTTCCTACCTGGCGGCCAGCCCCCTCGCCGAAGCCACCTGGGAAGGGATCGTGGAGTGGTGGGTGATGGAGCGCGCCATCGAGCGCGAGAGCGCACGGGTCGAGCGGGCCCTGGCGGCGCTGGTGGCCGCCGGCCTGCTGCGCCGCGAGCGCACCACGGAGGGCGCGACCCTCTACCGCCTCGTGCCCGGACGGGGGAACGAGCCGTCGCTTCCCCACCGCCCGCACCAGGAGAAGGACCGCTGATGGCCGACTACCGCGCCATCGCCACGGTCACGGAGGCGGTCCTCCAGCTCCTCAGGAGCAACTATCGGCCCGAGGACTTCGACCAGGAGCTGGAGTTCAAGGTCTTCTCCGCCAAGGACTTCGCAAAACCCCTCAACGCCGGAGTGTCCCTCTTCCTCTACCGTGTCTTTCCCAACGGCGCGTCGCGCACACCGCCCAGCCGCCCGACGCCGGACGGTCGCACCTTCCCGACGCTCCTGCCCCTCGACCTCCACCTGTTGCTGACCGTCTGGGGCAAAGAAGCCTCGCTCCAGCACACGATCGCCGGCTGGATGATGCGCGTGCTCGAAGACCAGCCGATCTTCCCAGCGGCCCTGCTCAACGCCGTGACTCCGGGCGTGTTCCGCCCCCACGAGACCGTGGAGCTGTCCCTGACCGAGCTGACCAACGAGGACCTGCTGCGGATCTGGGACACGCTGGTCCAGAACGTCTACCAGCTCTCGGTGCCCTACGTGGCGCGGGTGCTGCGCATCGAGTCGGACCAGGCGCTCGCCGAGGGCGGCGTGGAAGTCCACCAGCGCCGGCTCCGGATGGCCGAGCTGCGCGAGGAGGCGGCGCCGTGATCCTCTCGACCGGGGCGCTCGCGGACGGCCGCCACTACCGGGTGCTCGAAGAGCTGGACGCGGTCTGCCTCCTGGGCGTGCGCTTCTGGGACGCGGTGTCCGACGACCAGGTGCGCACCGGTCTGCGCGTGCGGGTTTGGCCGGAGGGCACCCGCCGGCCGGTGATCGAAGCATTCCGCACCCGTTCCGACATCTACGCCGTCCAGGGACTGCCGGGGCTCGCGGGGCTCGAGCGGCCCCCGGCGAACCCCACCGGGCTCGCGGCGGTGCCGGATGCCGGTCCACCGCCCGGCTCGCCGCCGACGCGCCCGTTCATCCTGGAAGTCGTCGACCTCGAGCGACGCTTCCTACCGGCCGCGCTCCGGCTCGCCCTGCCGCTGCCGTCGCCCGGGCTCCTCATGACGCAGGGCCTGGGGAGCCCAGCAAGCCCGCCGCCGCCCGGCTTCTACCTTTTCTCGACACCGACCCGGACGCGCGGCGCCGGCGTGGCGGTGGTGCGCGGTGAGCTCGCGGACGCCGCGACCGGAGCGCCCGCCGGCCACGCCCTGGTGCGCCTCTCGATCGCCAACCAGCCCGACCACTTCGGTCTCGCCGACGCCGCCGGCCGCTTCGCGGTGCAGTTCCCGTTGCCGCCGCTCGCCGGCGGCCTGGGCCCGCTGTGGGCCTCACCCGAGGTCCCCACTTCTTCGCCGGGGCCGCCGATCGCGGAGCGGAGCTGGGAGATCGCCCTCGGCGTCTCCTTCGAACCGTCTCTCCTGGCGCCCCTTCCCGGAACCGATCTGCCCGACCTGGCCCGGGTGCTCGACCAGCAACCGGCCGAGGTCGTCTCCGCCGCCGGCTCGCCGCCGGCATCCCCGGCCCCCGAGTGGCTCGGCACTCTGCGCTACGACGGCGAGGTCGTGGCGCGTTCTGCCGGCGACTCCCGTCTACTGATCGTCCCCGCGGGGTCACCCCCGTAACGCCCCTATCGCAGGAGGAAACCGCCATGCCCGAGTACCTAGCCCCGGGAGTCTACGTCGAGGAGGTGAGCTTTCGGCAGAAGACGATCGAAGGCGTCAGCACCTCGACCACCGGCTTCGTGGGGCCGGCCCGCTTCGGCCCCGTGTTCGGAGAGCCCGAGCTCTTGACCAGCTTCAGCGATTTCGAGCGCATCTACGGCCACATCGACGACCTGGAGCTCGACGACGGCCCGATGACCAACTTCCTGGCGCACGGCGTGCGCGCCTTCTTCGAGGAAGGGGGCCGCCGGCTCTACGTCGCGCGAACCGAGACGGACGGCGACACGGCGTCGTGGTCACCGGACGAATCTCCGCCCCCGTTCACGCTCCGGGCGCGGTTCGCCGGCAGTGCCGGAAACGTCACGGCCACGTTCACCTTCCGGCTGGGCGAGAACATCCTCGTCTTCGAGCCACCGGAGCCCGGGATGGTCGCGAGCCCTCCGGGCAGCCCGGGAGACCAGGGCCGGCCGGTGCTCCGCGGTGGCCAGGAGTTCGACACCGTCTGGGCGGTCGGCACCGGATCGCCTCCGGGCTCGCCGACGGGCGACGGCACCTTGTACTGGCTCGACCGCTACTTCGACGACCAGAGCGGCCGCTTCACCTTCCGGCTGCGCGGCGACGATCCGGGCAGCCCACCGAGCGGAGCGGTCGAGCTCGCCGACGTGGCCTCGGTGCGCGTGCTCACCGTCGGCGTGGTGGTCCAGCCCAACTCCGAGCTGGGCCAGGAGGAGTCGTGGGAGGGGCTGACCTTCCATCCCGAGCACCGGCGCTCGCTCACCCACGTCTTCGATCCCGCACCGGACAACCCGTCGCGCTACCTGCGGGTGCCCCTGGTGTTCGACCGCCGCGACCTGGCCAACGGCGCCGAGATCGCCGCGGCGATGCTCGCCCAACCGAGCCTGCGCGACGCGGCCGAGACCGTGCTCGAGAACATCGACGACACCGATCGGGGCGATGCCGGCCGCACCTTCCGCGTGCGCCTGAGCGGCGGCACCGACGGCACGCGGCCCGGCGCCCCCGATTATGAGGGGCGCGAGGACGGCGGCGGCGCCAAGAGCGGCTTGCTGTCGTTGGAGGACGTCGAGGACATCTCGATCGTCGCCGCCCCGGGGTCGACCTTCGACCTCGGCGGCGACTACGGCCCCAACGCCCAGGCGATCATCCGCCTGCTCATCTCCCATTGCGAGCGGATGCGCTACCGGGTGGCCGTGCTCGACTCGGGCGACGGCCAGACGCTGTCGGAGGTGCGGGAGCTGCGCGCCGGCATCGACAGCACCCGCGCCGCCCTCTACTACCCCTGGGTGCGCGTGCTCGATCCGCTGTCGCGCGGCGGCGTGGACCCGGTGGTGCGCGAGATCCACGTTCCACCCTCGGGGCACATGGCTGGCATCTACGCCCGCACCGACGTCGACCGCGGCGTGCACAAGGCGCCCGCCAACGAGGTCGTGCGCCTGGCCCTGGGCTTCGAGGTGCTCCTCAACCGGGCCCAGCAGGACGCGCTCAACCCGGAAGGGGTCAACTGCCTGCGCTACTTCGAGGGGCGCGGCTACCGCGTCTGGGGCGCCCGCACGGCGAGCTCCGACCCGGAGTGGAAGTACCTCAACGTGCGCCGCTACTTCGCTTTCCTCGAACGCTCGATCGACAAGGGCACCCAGTGGGCCGTCTTCGAGCCCAACGGCGAGGAGCTGTGGGGCAACGTGCGCGCCACCGTGGAGGACTTCCTGTTCAACGAGTTCCAGAACAACCACCTGCTCGGCAGCAAGCCGGCCGAGGCGTACTTCGTTCGCTGCGACCGCACGACCATGACCCAGAACGACCTCGACAACGGCCGTCTGGTGTGCCTGGTGGGCGTGGCGCCACTGCGGCCAGCGGAGTTCGTGATCTTCCGAATCGGCCAGAAGACGGCCGACAGCCGCGGATGATCCCTAGAGGAGACCGAAGATGGCGACACCGCGTGAATATCCGTACAGCCAGTTCAACTTCCGCGTGAGCTGGGACGGCCTCAACGAGACGACAGTCAACGCCGGCTTCCAGGAGGTCTCGGGGCTCGGCCTCGAGATGACGGTGGCCGAGTACCGCGCCGGCAACTGGAGCGAGAACTCCTCGCGCAAGATCAACACCACCTACAAGGTCCCGGACGTCACGTTGAAACGGGGCGTGCTGGGCGCGCTGGATCTCTACCAGTGGCTCGACGCGGTGCGCAACGGCACCCAGGGGCAGCTCAAGACGGTCACCGTCAAGTTGATGAGCGAGGACCGCACCACCGCGGTCATGACCTGGAAGCTCCTGCGCGCCCGGCCGATGAAGTACACCGGACCGTCCCTCAACGGCAAGGGCACCGACCTGGCGATCGAGGAGCTGGTGCTCTCCTCGGAGCGGATCGAGCTGGCGTAAGGGGCCTGGACCGTGCAGAGCGCCTCCCGACTCCCCGGCGTGTTCTTCGAGACGCCGCGGCCGACGACGACGCCGGGCCTGCCACGCATGGACGTGACAGGCTTCGTCGGCTTCGCCGCCGCCGGACCGCTCCACGTGCCGGTGGCGGTGGAAGACCCGGCGCGCTTCCGGGAGCTGTTCGGCGACCTGGACGGCGCCGCCGCGCCGTTGGCCTGGGACGGCGGCACCGGCGAGCTCCTGCGTGCCCACCTGGGCGCCGCCGTCGAGGCGTTCTTCGCCAACGGCGGCGCCCGCGCCTGGGTGGTGCGGGTGGCCGGCAACACGGCGGTTCGCCACCGCTTCCGGCTCGCCGGTCTGGTGACGGCGGGTGAGCGGGCGGCGAGCCCTCCGGCCCCGGTCGAGGCGCGCGCCCGGGCGGCCGGGAGCTGGTGCGAGGAGCTGGCGGCGGCCACCGCCGTCACGCGCCAGCCGGTCCGCTGGCAGCCGGGCGAAGACTCGCCCCTCGACCTCACCCCGGGCGCCTACGCTCTCGCGTTGGCCGCGAGACCGTCCGAGGTCCGGTCCGGCGACCTCCTGGAGCTCGACTTCGCGCCCGCGCCGCTGGCGCTCCTGCTGTTCATCGATCGTGTGGAGCCGGTGCCGGGAGGGGTACGCGTCCTCTCGGCACCGCTCGACACCGTCACCGGAGAGACCGGCGGCGCCTTCTGGGCCGACGGCATCGGCGGCGGCTCGCCCGGCGCGGCGCCAGTGCCGATGACCGAGGCGGATGGCCTCGCGGCGGTCGCGGCGCTGCCGGGGAGCCCCGCCGACCCGACCCTGTTGCCGGCCGTGCGGCGGCTCACCTTCGAGATCGGCCTGTTCCGCGACGACGAGCTGGTCTCCCGGTTGGGGGACCTCGCCTTCGCCCGGCGCCATCCCCGGTTCTGGGCCGCCCTGCCCACCGACGAAGCCCTGTTCGGCCGGGTGGGACGGGAGCAGGTCTCCGCACGGGAGGCTCGGAATGCGGCTGCCGGCACCGACGACGCGCTGGAGTCGCTCCTGGCCGAGGCGTTCGATCCCCTACGCGACACCACCGCCGAGCTGGCAGCGCAGGCTGCCGAGCCCCGCTTCCCCCTGGCCGGCCCGCCGCCGGACGCCGCCGCCTCCTACTACCTGCCCTGGGGCATGGCGCGCTCCCTTGCGGCCGCCGACGCCCTACCCCTCGCGCGCCCCTTCGCCGCGACCACCCGCCTGGAGCGCGACGGTCTCGCCGCCTTCGGTGCCGGCCTGTTCGTCGATCCGGTGATCGGTCGCCTCTACCAGGGGTCGCTCCTGACCGAAGCCGAGCACCGCCACGACGTGCGGGCGCTTCCCCTGCGCGGGCTCCACGCGCTGGTCCCGGTCCCCGAGGTGTCGCTGGTGACGGTGCCCGACTCCGTCCATCGGGGCTGGACCCGCGAGCTGCCGCTCGTGGCAGAGCCGCTGGACGCGCCGGAGTTGCTGCCGGTGGGCCCGGTGGACCCGGCTGGCCGCTACCCCGTCGACTGGAGCGCCGTGCCCGGCGCCACCGCCTACCTCCTGGAGCGCGACGACGATCCGGCGTTCCCGCGGCCGGTCGTGGTCTACGCCGGCGAGGAGACCGCCGCGCCGATGGTCCTCCCCGCCGGCTGCCCGCGCCGGGTCTGGCTGCGCGTGCGGGCCGAGCGTGACGGAGAGACCGGGCCCTGGTCCAACACCCGCGTCGCCCGGTTGCCGAAGGAGCCGTTCGCTGCGTGCGCGGGCGACGGACGGCCCGGCGCCCTGGAGCTGCACCTCGAGGCGATCGCGTCGCCGCCCGGCCTCTCTTTGACCTGGGAGCAGGCCGCGGACTCCGACGACCCGCCGTCTCCTCCGGCCGACGCCTACGAGCTCGAGGAGGCGTCCGACGCCGGCTTCGCCACCGCCCGGAGCGCCGGGCCGGAGCCGCCCGAAGCGACCGAGCTCGCGCTGCCCGCCGGACGGCCTGAAGCGCGCTTCTACCGGGTCCGCGCATGGAGCGGCACGCTCTACGGACCCTGGTCGAACACGGTGCGGGTCCCGGGGAGCGAGCGCGACGACTGGGTGGAGATCGACCGCCGCTCCTACCTGCCGGACGACCTCCTGGCGGTCCACCGGGCGCTGCTGCGGACGGCGGCGGCCCGCGGCGACCTCCTGGCCCTGCTCTCCCTCCCACGCCACTACCGCGCCAGCGACGCCCTCGATCACCACACCGCCCTCACCCCCGGCGGCGGCGACGACGCCGTGGCGACGACGGACGTCCCGCCGTTGACCGCCGGGGAGACCCCGGTGCTCGCCTTCGGCGCCCTCTACCACCCCTGGCCGGTCTCCCGCGGCGGCGACGACGGCCAGGCGCTGCGCCGCCAGCCGCCGGACGGGCCGGTGGCGGGGACCCTGGCCTCGTTCGCCCTCGGGCCGGGGGCCTGGAGGGCGCCCGCCAACCGGCCGCTGGTGGGGGTGCTCGCCCTGGAGCCGACGCTGGGCCGCGGCGACTGGGCGCGCCTGGCGGCGGCACACGTCAACGCCGTGATCCGCGATCCCCGCGGTTTCCTGCTGCTGTCCGCCGACACCCTGAGCGTCGACGAGGCGGTGCGGCCGATCTCGGTGCGCCGGCTCCTGATCCTGCTCCGGCGCCTCGCCCTGGCCGAGGGGGAGACCTTCGTCTTCGAGGCCAACGACGCGTTCCTGGCCGAGCTGGTGCGCAACCGGTTCGAGGTGGTGCTCGGAGACCTCTACCGCCGCGGCGCCTTCGCCGGAGCCACCCCGGATGCCGGCTTCCGGGTGGTGACCGACGCCTCCGTCAACCCGCCCGCCTCCCGCGACCGCGGGCGCTTCGTCACCGAGCTGCGGGTGGCTCCGGCCCGCGCTCTCGCGTTCCTCACCGTGCGACTGATCGGGGGCGGCCCGGAGCGGCTCGTCGTCCAGGAGGTGGCTTAAGTGCCCGAGGACTTCGAGTACCCGTTCACCACCTTCAACTTCCGGATCGCGCTCCAGGTCGCCGGTCCCACGCGGATGCCGCTCTGCGCCGCCGAGTTCTCCGAGTGCGACGGCATGGAGGTGAGCCTGGAGCCGAAGACGCTCCGCGAGGGGGGAAACAACGCCCGGCCGATCCACCTGGTGGGGCCGGTGAGCTACGGCCAGCTCACGCTCAAGCGGGGCATGACCAAGGACTTCGGCCTCTGGGAGTGGTTCGAGGCGGTGCAGAGCCCGGGCGGGAGCGGCGTGCGCGCGTCCGGCCAGATCTCGATCATGCCGGCCGACCCCAAGGCCACGAAGCCGCAGGTCGCCTTCCAGATCACCGGCTGCCTGCCGATCAAGCTGAAGATGCCGGGGCTCAACGCCAAGGAAGGCGCCATCGCCATCGAGGAGCTCCAGGTGGCTTACGAGAGCCTGACCCGGGTGAAGCAGGCAGCGGGGGGTGCGGCGTGAGCCCGACGCGGCTGGTCAAGGCGATCCTCCAGGAGATCTCCTGGGACGACAAGGGCAACGTCACCGACGGCGCCAAGGTCGTTCCGGTGCAGTTCAACCCGGACTCGCTCAAGGTCGCGTTCACGAATCAGAACGCCAGTGGCGACCAGCGCGGCGCGTCGGCGATCCAGTTCGTCGGCACCGGCACCACCAAGCTCTCGTTCGACCTCTGGTTCGACGTCACCAACCCGGAACACGTGCTGGTGGACAAGGCGGAGCACACCCTGGTCCAGGAGTCGCCCGACCAGGCGCCGGCGGGTGCCGCCCCGCCCGACGACGTGCGCGAGCTGACCAAGGACGTCGTCTACTTCATCACCCCGGACACGACGAAGAACAAAGGGACCGCCAAGGACCCGAAGTACATCCCGCCCGGCCTGCGCTTCCTCTGGGGCACGTTCAAGTTCGAGGGCGTCGTCGACTCGATCAACGAGAGCCTCGAGTTCTTCTCCGCCGATGGCCGGCCCTTGCGCTCGAAGATCTCCATCTCGCTGACCAAGCAGGAGATCCAGTTCAAGATCGAGCCCCAGGAGCGCACCCCCGTCAACCCGCCACAGCAGGCCAAGGCCGGAGAATCCGCCGCCGATCTCAAGGGCAAGAGCTCGGGCAACCCCGAGGGCTGGCAACCGATGGCCGCCGCCAACGGCATCGAGAACCCACGCCTGCTCGAGCCCGGCACCCTGATCGACACCAGCGCCGGCCTCGGCGGCGGCATCGGTGGCGGCATCTCCGGCGGCATCGGAGGAGGGATCTCGGCCGGCGTCTCCGGCGGGCTGTCCGCGGGCGCCGCCGTGGGTGTCGGGTTCGGAACCGGAGCCGGCGCCGGAGCGTCCCTGGGTGGCGGCCTACGGGCGGGCGTGGCCGCCGGCGTCGGCGGCGGATTGGGCGCCGGGGGCGGCCTGGGAGGGGGGATCTCGGGAGGGATCGGCGGCGGCGCCGGGATCTCCGGCGGGATCTCCGGAGGCATCTCCGGCGGGACCTCCGGCGGCTCGGGCGCGGGCATCGGCGCAGGGTTGAGCGGAGGCCTGTCGGGAGGGATCGGCGGCGTGAGCGCCGGCGCCAGCTTCGGAGGTGCCGCCGCCAGCGCCAGCGCCAAGGCGAACGCCTCGTTCGACGCGAGCCTCAAGCGATGACCCGGCAACGACCAGGAGGAAGACGATGAGTGTGGTGATCGACGAGCTCGAGGTGGTGGTGGACAACCCACCACCGGTGCCCTCCGACGAGGCCGGCGCCGGCCCGGCGCGACCGCCGGCGGCTGGCCTCAAGCCCGAGGACCTGCGCTTCCTGGCCGAGCGGCGCGACGCGCGCGCGGCCCGCCTCTTCGCCCACTGACGACCGACAGGACAAGCCATGACCGAACGCAGCGCCACCCCCGGCTTCCGCGCCTCCCGTCCCAACCTGACGGTGGACGGCCGGCCCGTGGCCGGCCTGGCCGACGGCCTGCTCTCCCTGACTGTCGAGGAGACCACCGCCGGCCTCTTCTCCTGTGCTGCCACGTTCGGCAACTGGGGCACCGGCCCCGACGGGATCGGCTTCCTCTACTTCGATCTCCAGGTCTTCGACTTCGGCCGCGCCCTGACGGTGGAGATGGGGACCGACGACACGCTGGCGCCGGTCTTCGAGGGGCGCATCACCGCGCTCGAAGGGCGATTCCCGCGCCAGCACCCCCCGCAGCTCGAGGTGCTGGCCGAGGACCGCTGCCAGGACCTCCGGATGGTGCGCCGGACCCGCACCTTCGAGGACGTGACCGACGAGGACGTGTTCACCACCGTCGCCGGCGAGCACGGCCTGACCCCCGAGATCGACGTCGACGGACCGACCCACAGGACGCTGGCCCAGGTCAACCAGAGCGACCTCGCCTTCCTGCGCGAGCGCGCCCGGGCCATCGACGCCGAAGTCTGGGTGGAGGGGACGAAGCTCTTCGCCCAGGCCCGCGCCCGGCGCAAGGCCGCGGCCTCGGTGACCCTCACCTACGGCCAGGAGCTGCGCGAGCTCACCGCCTGCGCCGACCTGGCCAACCAGCGCACCCGCCTGGCGGTGGGTGGATGGGACGTGGCAGCCAAGGAGGCGATCGAGGAAGAGACCGGCGAGGAGGCGATCGCCGGCGAGCTCGGCGGGGGCCTGTCGGGCAGCGCGGTCTTGTCCCGGGCCTTCGGCGAGCGGGCCGAGCGCATCGTCCACAGCGTGCCGCTGACCGGCGAAGAGGCCCGGTCCGAGGCCGGCGCCTGCTACCGGTCTCTGGCCCGCCGCTTCCTGACCGCCGAGGGCGTCGCCGAGGGCGACGGCCGCATCAAGGTCGCCACCCACGTCACCCTCCAGGGCCTGGGCCCCCTGTTCAACGGCCCCTGGTACGTCGCCGCCGTCCGTCACACCTTCGACCCGCAGGAAGGCTTCAAAACCCGCTTCTCCTGCGAACGACCCGGGCTGGGGGCGAGCTGATGCCGACCACCGGTTCGCTGCTCGACCAGATCGTCTCGGCACGTGCCCCGCGCGGCTACGGCGGCCTGTTCTACGGCGTCTACCCGGCCGTGGTCGTCGACGTGGTCGATCCCGACGGTCAGGGCAGGGTGCGCGTGCGTCTGCCCTGGTCGCCCGATCCGGCCGGCCAGTCGTACGAGGCCTGGGCGCGGCTCGCCACGATGATGGCCGGCGCCGGCCGCGGGAGCTGGTTCGTGCCCGACACGGGAGACGAGGTGCTGGTCGCCTTCGAGGGTGGCGAGCCGCGGCGGCCGTACGTGGTGGGCGCCCTGTGGAACGGCAAGGACGCGCCGCCCGAGTCGATGGACGGCGCGGGGCGCAACCTGAAGAAGGTCCTGCGGTCGAGAAACGGCGTCCAGGTGACCCTGGACGACACCGACGGCCGCGAGCGGCTCGTCCTAGAGACCCCAGGCGGGCAGAAGGTGACCCTGGAGGATGGTCCGGGGCGGATCGAGGTGGTCGACGCCAACGGCAACTCGGTGGAGCTGGCCGCCGCCGGCGTCACCGTCGTCGCCGCGGCCAAGCTCACCGTCCAGGCCGCCCAGGTCGAGGTCACCGCCGGCATGGTCACGGTCAACGCCGGCATGTCGAAGTTCTCCGGCGTGGTCCAGGCCGACACCGTGATCACGAACTCGGTCGTCTCCGCGTCCTACACCCCCGGCGCGGGAAACATCTGGTGAAAGGCACGGCATGAGGCACGCGATCGAATGGCTCGCCCCCGCCCCGCTCTGGGACCTCGCCCTGGAGGACGCCGGCAACCACCGGTTCCGCCAACCGGTGGTGCTGCGCTTCGCATCCGACGACTTCCTGGGTGAGCTGACGGCGGGCCTGGCATCGGGCGCTTCCTCCTCGGGTGGTCTGGCCGGCCACGTCGCCCGCCCGGAGACCTGGGAGCGTCCGGCGGCCGGCTGGGCCGCCGAGGGCGACGCCTCCCTGGGACCGGCCGTCAAGCTCTACCAGCCGGCCCACAAGCGCTACTACGTGGTGGCGGCGAGCCTGGTCTGCCGGCGCACCGGCCTGCCCGGGCGCAAGGTCGACGTGGCGGCCGGCGAGCGGGTGGCGATGCTGGTCCGCCGCCTGGCGCAGAGCAACGACGCTCCGGTCGATCCCGCCGACCCGACCAGCTACGTCGAGCAGGGCTGGGTGGGCGACCGCACCGCGGGCCATTGGGAGACGGTGCCGGCGGACGCTGCCCCCCTCGCCGGGGAGGAGCGCCTGGCGCTCTTCGCCCTCCCCTTCACGGACGGCTCCGGACAGCCGCGACGCCTCCACGCGGCGCTCCTGCCGGTGGCCGGGCGGGAGCTCTACGAGGGCGCCGCGCCGGCCGGCGATCCGCCCGCGGCACCAACCGCGCCGGGCGACGACCTGGCGGCTCTCGACGACCCCCGGAAAGCGACCTGGGCCGCCGGCCCGTTCATCGCCCTGCGCGACCTCTCGAGCTCCGCGCCGCCCCCGGACCTGACCTCGGCGGTGGCACGGGAGCTCCTGCGTTTCGCCCTCCTCGACCTGGCCGACCTGCTGATCGCCGAGCTTCCCGACCTGTGGGATGCCGTGGTCGCCGGCTCGAAGGCAGGGCTCGCCGCCCCCCTGGCCACGGTCTACGACCGCCTCGGCCAGACGCTCCCTTGGGGCGGCACCTGGCACCAGGCCCTGGTGCGGGCCGACGCGCAGCGGGACGTGCTGCTGCGCGGTGCGCCGTTGCCCTCCGGCGCGACCCCGGTGATCCCGGCCAACCTGACGCTCGCGGCGATCCGTTCGGCGGCGGCCCTCTTCCTGGGCGGCCTGTTCCAGGCGAGCCTCTACGCCGCCTTCGACGCCACACCACCGGCCGGACCGCCCGGGCGCGCCACGGCCGGAGCTCCGGTCGACGCCGCCCGCGCCGCCACCGCGTCCGCAGGGCCGCCGGGCGAGCTCGACGGCGCCCTCTACGTCGCCCGCTGCGTCTACGAGCGGCCGCGCTGTACGCCGTACGTGCCGCCGGTCGTCTCCGCGCCGTCGCGCCCCTTCCACCTGGCCTCGTTCTTCGACCCCGACGCGCCGGCCCGGCCGCTCACCATCCGGCTGCCCTTGGACACCAGCATCAAGGGCCTCCGGCGCTTTCCGAAGAGCGTCTCGATGCTGCTTTCGAACAAGCTCCGCAGCCAGGTGGAGCAGGTGCAGGGCGCCAAGCTCGGCGATCTCGACGACGGCGACATCAAGACCAGCGACCCCGGCTGGACGCTGGGAATGATCTGTTCGTTCTCGATCCCGATCATCACGCTCTGCGCCTTCATCGTGCTGATGATCTTCATCCAGCTCCTCAACATCGTGTTCTGGTGGCTGCCCTTCCTGAAGATCTGCCTGCCGATCCCGGTGAGGTCCGAGTGATGGCCGCACCCAATCCCAACCGGAGCCCGGCGCAGACGGAGGCCGCCCTCCTCGGGCGCGGCATCTCGTTCCCGCCGCGCATCGGCCCGGACGGCCGCTTCGCCCTCTCGTCCGGCGCCGACAACGTGCGCGAGTCGATCTGCGTGATCCTCTCCACCGAGCGCCGGGAACGCCTGATGCTCCCCCGCTTCGGCGGCGGGCTGCAGCCGTACCTGTTCCAGCCCAACATCCCGTCCACCCACACCCTGATCGAGGATCGCATCCGCGAGGCACTCGGCCGCTGGGAGCCCCGCGTCGCCGTGGAGACGGTGCGGGTGGCGGCCTCGGCCGACGACCCCCGGGAGGCGATCGCCACGATCCGATACCGCCTGGTGGCCACCGGCGACGCCGCCCGCCTCGACCTGACCCTCCGGTTGACCGGGTAGGAGAACGAGATGCCGCTCACCGTCCCCCGCCTCGCCCTTCCGGTCCACCGTGAGCTGGTGCGCGAGGCGCTCGCCCGCGTCCCGTCCCACACACCGGAGTGGACGAACCTCAACGACAGCGACCCCGGGGTCACCCTGCTCCAGCTCTTCGCCTTCATCGCCGAGGCGATCGGTTACCGGGCGGACCTGATCCCGGAGCGCAACCGGCTGAAGTTCCTCGACCTCCTGGGCGTGCCGCTGCGGCCGGCGGCCGCGGCGCGCGGGCTGGTGACCTTCCGCAACGAGCGCGTCCCGGCCGAGGCGATCCCGCTCCCGACGGAGCTCGAGGTGCTTGCCGGCAGGGTGCGGTTCCGCACCGGCAACGCCCTCACCACCCTGCCGGTCGAAGGGCGCCTCTACACCAAGGCGGCCCTGGACGCGGCCCGCCGGGACGCCGCCGCGACCCTCTACCGCCGCCTCTACCGCGATCTCGAAGCCGACGGCAGGGAGCTGGACTTCTACGAGACCCGGACCTTCGAGCCACCGACCTCGGGGGTCACCCTGCCGGCCGTCGACCTGGTGAGCGACACGGTGGACGGCGCCCTCTGGCTGGCCCTCCTGGCGCGCCCCAACGAGCAACCCGACCTGGTGCGCCCGGTGATCGCCAGCCAGATCCTGACCCTGGCGGTCCTGCCCGACCTCCAGGCCGACCAGAGAACCATCCCGCCCGCCGGCAGCCCCGACCGCGCCGGCGGCCCCGGCCTCCTGTTCCACCTGCCCCGTGCGACCACGGACGGGGTCGGCTACGACCGGATCGAGGCCCGCGCCAACGCCGACCTCACCACGTTGCCGGGGACCGTCGAGCTGCGCCTGCCCGACGTCTCCGGCCTGACCTGGACCGAGGACCTGGACCCCCTGGAGCCCGGGGTTGGCGACCTGCCCCCGTCGCTCGCCGACACCGACGAGGCCGAGCGCCTGATCACCTGGATCCGCATCCGGCCGGCGGCCTCCGGCGCGGTTCGCCTCTCCGGCGTGTGGATCAACGGCGCCGACGTGGTCCAGCGCGCCTGGGTCACCGGCGAGACGCTCCCGGCCGGTACCGGCGAGCCCGACCAGCGAGCGGTGCTGGCCAACCGGCCGGTGCTTCCGGACACCGTCCGCCTGGCGGTCAACGGTGTGCTGTGGGAGCGGGTGGACGACCTGGCGGTGGCGGGGGCCGAGGCGACGCCCGCGGTCGCCGGCAGCTCGTCGCCGGCCTCGACGAGCGCGGCACGACCTCTCCCCAACAGCCAGGTGTTCACCCTCGATCCGGAGTCGGGCGAGATCCGCTTCGGCCCGCCAGGCCAGCGCCCACCCAAGGGTGCCGCCATCGTGGCCTCCTACGCTTACGGCGGCGGCCGCGAGGGCGTGGTGGGCATCGGCGCGATCTCCAAGTCCCCCGCACTGCCGGCGGGGATCAAGGTGACCAACCCGACGGTCACCTGGGGCGGGGACGAGCCGGAGTCGCTGGCCGACGCCGAGTACCGGATCCCGCGCTGGCTGCGCCACCGGGATCGGCTGGTGTCGAGCGACGACTTCCGGGACATCGCCTGGCAGACGCCGGGCGCCGACCTGGGCCGGGTCGAGGTACTGCCTCTCGTTCACCCCGGACTGCCCGGCGTGGTTGCCAACGGCGTGGTCACCCTCCTGGTCCTCCCCCTGTTCGACGCCGAGCATCCCCAAAGCCCGGAGCCGGACCAGCTCTTCCTGGACGCGGTCTGCCGTCACCTCGAACCGCGGCGCCTGGTGACGACCGAGCTCCACCTGGTGGGACCAGAGTACCGGGATCTCTGGGTGTCGGTGGGGGTCGAGGTGGTGCCGGGCCTGGAGCAGGGGCCGGTGCTCGATCGGGTGGAGGTCGAGGTCCGGCGTTTCCTGTCGCCCCTGGCCGGCGGCTTCGCGAGCCGCGGTTGGCCGCTGGAGAAGGCGGTGGAGGCGGGCGAGCTCACCGCGGCCGCCACCCGCGCCGGTGGCGTGGCCCGGATCAACGGTCTCCTGCTGGCCAACGCCGACGGCGGCGAGGTCACGACCCTGGCCATCACCGGCTTCCAGCTCCCGCGGCTGGCCGGCATCGCGGTGACCGCTGGCGAGCCGGTGCCGATCGCCGACGTCCTGGGGACGCCACAGCCCGAGACCGGCAAGCGTCGCCTGCCCATTCCGGTCGTGCCGGAGGAGTGCTGATGGACGCGAACGGCACCCGCTATCACCTGCTCGAAGGGCCGCGCGACTGGCTCGCGGCGCTGACGGCGAACCCGGCTCCGGCGGCCGAGCGCGCCGCCTGGGACGCCCGCCGCCACGTCGTCACCTTGCGCCACGAGCTCTTTCTCGTGCCGTCGCGCCAGAGCGAGGAGGTGTTGACGCCCGCGGCGCGCCGGGGAGCCGGTTGCGACCGCTTCGGCCACACCTACTGGATCGGCCCCGGTCGGGACGAGATCCGCTACCGGCCGGCCGGCGCCGTCCAGTCCGCCTCAGGGGCCGCCACCTTCTGGCGTGCCACCGACCTGGGGCGAGACGCCGCGGCGGTCTGTCACCCGGCGGCGGGCTGCACGCCGGATGGCCCTCCCTGCGGCGCCTTCGGCCCGCTGCCGCCCGACGCGCCGGACCGGCTGCCGCCGGTCCTCTCCGGCCTCGCCGTGACCGACCGGCACTACCTGGTGGTCGGCACGCTGGATCCGGGCGGCCTCCTGCTGTTCGACCTCTACGGCGGCGGCGCCCCCCGATGGCTGCGCTGGCCCGAGACGGTTCCGTTCGCCCCTTTCGACCTGGCGCCGGTGTGCGGCGGCGGCCTGTGGGTGCTCGACCGGCCGGAGACGGCAACGGCCCGCCTCTGGCGCCTCGACCGCGACCTGCGGGTGGTGTACGCCGGCGGCGAGGTGCCGCTGCCGGTGCCCGCGGCGTCCGTCTTCCGGCCCGACCCCCAGGCCCCTCACGATGCGGACGGCCCGGACGGCGCGCCGTGCGTGCCGCCCCCGGACCGGTACCCCGCGGGTCTCTCCCTGGCCCTCGCGTCGCCACCGCTGGGTGGCCCGGGAGCAGAGGTGGTCGCCGTGACGGCGCTCCCGGACGGCACCGCGCTGCTCCTCCAGGCCGACCCGGAAGAGGGCGACAGCCGCCTCCTGCGCTGGGGTCTCGACGGCCCCCTGGGTGAGCCGGCATCGCTGGTCGACGCCCTGCGGGACCTGGTCGACGAACCGGTGGAGCTGGTCGGCCACGACCTGACCTTCCGGTCCGACCCGGCTCCGCGGCGCGGGGAGGTCGCGGGCACGGTCTATGTGGCCGCCGCGCAGGGCAACCAGAGCTTCGCCTTCGGCCTCGGCAGCGGCAGCCAGGGAACGGCGGAGTCCGCCTTCCTGGAGGTCACCGCCCTCGACGCCCACCTGCCCATGCGCCGCTTTTCCGGAAAGGCGCTGATCGAGGGCCCGGATGCCTCGTATTACGACCTGGACGAGGTCTGGCTGCCGCTGGTCGAGGTCCCCCGGCCGCGCTACGCCACGACCGGCCGGCTCGACCGCCTCGGCTTCCACGGCCAGCCGTTCGACGGCCTGGAGCCCGGATGCGTCTGGCACCGGCTATTCCTGGACGCGTGCATCCCACCGGGCGACGACGTGTCGATCGAGAGCCGGACAGCGGACTTCGAGGAGGAGCTGGAGCGCGCCGCCTGGCAGCCGGAGCCGCGGCTCGTCCTGCGCGCGACCGGATCCGAACGGGCCTTCGACCGCCTCGCCCGGGGTGCCGCGCCCGCCAGGGGCGGCGACCGACTCGGGGCCGGCATGGGCACCTGGGAGCTCCTCTTCCAGCACGCCGTCGGGCGCTATCTGGAGCTTCGCCTCCTGCTCAAGGGGAGCGGCCGCAGCACCCCGCGCATCGGCGCGCTGCGCGTCTACTACCCCCGTTTCTCCTACCTGGACCGCTATCTGCCGGCGGCCTATCGGCAGGAGCCGGTGTCGGCTTCGTTCCTGGACCGCTACCTGGCCAACGTGGAGGGCTTCCTAACCGAGCTCGAAGGGCGGATCGCCGGCGCTGAAACCCTGTTCGACAGCCAGACCGCCCCGGCCGAGGCGCTGGACTGGCTCGCCACCTGGGTGGGTGCGTCGCTCGACGAGGAGTGGAGCGAGGCGCGCCGCCGGCTGTTCCTGGCGCACGCCATCGAAATCTACCGGCGGCGTGGCACCGCGCAGGGCCTGGTAGAGGCCGTGCGCCTGGCGACCGACCACTGCCCCGACGAGAGCCTGTTCGCCGCACAAGACCAGGAGGACGGCACAGCACCGTTCGGCATCCGCCTGGTCGAGTCCCACCGGGCCCGCCGGCTTCCTCCCGCGGCGCTGGGAGATCCGCGCGTGCCGGTCGGTCCTTCCCGGGTCGCGGAGGGCGAGGCCTGGCGACCGGCTCACGGCGTCGCCGCGCTCCACCGGCGCTACCAGAGCTTCCTCAGACAGCGCTACGGTGCCGGCCCGCAGGACGACGACCCGGAGTGGGAGGCGGCCGCCCTGGAGCGCCTGAACGCCGCCTGGGGCCGAACCGGGGGCGCGGAGCTCCCGCGCTTCGACGCCGCCCGGCTCACCCCGCTTCCCCCGGCCGCCGGCGGCGGTGAGACCGCGGACTGGCAGGCCTTCACCGCCGGCGGCCTCGGCTTCCCCTACCCGGAGATCGCTCCCGCGGACGCCGCCGCATGGCGCGCCTTCCTTCGCCAGCGGCACCGCCGGATCCAGGTGCTGAACCGGGCGTGGGGCCTCACCGCCGATCGGGCGTACAGCTCGTTCAACGGGATCGCTCTGCCCGCCCGGATGCCGCCCGACGGCGCCGCCCTCGGCGACTGGTTCGCCTGGGCGACGCTCGCCCTGCCGATCGCCCGCAGTGCGCACCGCTTCACGGTTCTCGTCCCGGTGGGGGTGGAGCTCACACCGGCCGACCGTCGCCGGCGCCTCGACAAGGTGCGGGCGGTCGTCGATCGCGAGCGGCCTGCTCACACCCACTTCGACGTGCAGCTCTACTGGGCGCTCTTCCGCGTCGGCGCGGCCCGGGTGGGCCACGACACCGCCGTCGGCGAGGGCTCTCGCTTCACCTCCATCGCCCTCGGTGCCGGCTACCTCGGCGAAGGGCTGCTCGCCGCAACCGCTCCCTGGAACGTCCCCGATCGCCGCGTCGTCGGCCCCTGTGCGGGCGCGTCCGGCGGATCGCTCCCGCTCACCTAGGAGAGACCATGTCCACGTGCCAGTGCGAATTCAAGACCGCCGCTCCGGACAGTGCCGTGCTCGATCCCCACAAGCGCGTGCGCTACTCGACCGGGCTGGTGCTCGGCAAGGGCGACTTCGACCAAGAGCAGGTCTACTTCATGGAGCGCGACCGATTGCACCAGCGGGCGCTCCACGGCTACGGCACTGTCCTGGGGCTCGGGGTCGCGGTGCGCGACGGCGCCGACGGACGGCCCGAGGTGACCGTCGCGCCCGGGCTCGCGGTCACGCCCAGAGGCGCGTCGGTCTGTGTGCCGCGGGCCCAGTGCGCCCGCCTCGACGATTGGCTGACGGCCCACCGGGACGACCTGACCGGCGTCGGCTCGCCGCCGGGATCGCCGCCCGCCTCCCCACCCCTGGGCTCGCCGCCGGGCGCGCTCTCCCTCTGGCTGGCACTCTGCCCCCGAGACTGCGAGACCGACCCGGTGCCGGTGCTCGGCGATCCGTGCCGCACGCCAGAAGACCTGACGGTGCCGTCGCGCATCGCCGACGACTTCTGTCTCGAGCTCCGGCTCGAGGCCCCGGCCCACGAGGAGGAGGCGGGGGTGCGGCTCCTGGGTGCGCTGCTCCGCGCCGTGGAGGTGAGCGAGATTCCCGGGCCGGACGGCGTGCTCACCCCCGAGGAGCTGGCCGAGCGGGTGCGGCGCCTCGTTCCGGTGGGCTCGCCCCCCGCGTTGCCGGACCTCGAGGACGTCATCGGACCCGTGCCCGCGTCACCGCCGGGGTCACCTCCGGACGGGCCGGCCCTCGCCGACCTGACGCTCCACCCGGACGACGCGGCCGCCGCCCTGGCCGCGGCGTGGCGGGTGTGGATCACCGAGGTCCGCCCCACGCTCGCCGGTGGCGCGGCGGGGTGCCTGGACGGTGGCGAGCCGTGCGTGCTCCTGGCGCGGCTCGACTTCGACGTCGCCGAGGCAGCGGCAGGCGCCCTGGAGGTTGACGGCCCGGTGATCGTGGACGAGGAGGAACGGCCCTGGCTCCTCCAGACCCGTGTGTTCCAGGAGTGGCTGCCGACGACGTGGAGCCTCGGGGAGACCGGCGGGAGCCCCGGTCCGATCCCCAGCCCGAGCCCGGGCTCGCCCCCCTCCGGCCCCCTCCTCCACTCCGAGCTGCTGGGCCTCGACGCCGACGACCACCCCCAGTACCTCCTGGTCGACCCGGCCACCCGGGCCCTGATCGCCAACCTCGACGCCGACGGCTTCCGGGTGACCGGGCTGCCGCTGGCGAACGCCGCCGGTCACGCGGTGCCGTTCGAGCAGGCGATCAAGGTCGGAGACACCGCCGGCGGCGACCTCACCGGCACCTACCCCGACCCCGGCGTGGCGGCCATCCAGGGCAACCCGGTGGCGCCGGGCACGCCGGGCGCCGCCGGGCTGGTGCTCACCTGGAACGGCGCACAGTGGGCCGCGGCACCGGTGCCGCCGAGCTCGACGGTTCCCGATCTCCTGGACGCGGACCTCGTGCGCATCGCCGCGCTGTCGTGGCGCAACGGCGACCTGGCCCATCAGCTCAGCCTGGTCCACGACGGCAGCGGGGACGTCGGGGGGCTGGCTCTCGCCTTCGATCCAGACCCCGATGCTCCGGGGCTGGTGCGGCGCGAGACCCTCCACGCCCTGAGCGTGCGCCTCTGGGTCCGCGAGGAGGTGCCGAACACCTCCTTCTCCTTCCCCATGTTTCGTCATCTGGAGGTGCCGATCGAGGTCGTCCCGGCGCGGGTCGTCGCCCAGGACGGAGCCGGCCGCATCACCGAGACTCGAAGCGACGGAGCGGCCCTGGTGCCGGCGGTGGCCTTGATCTTCAACCCTGAGCTCGCCGGCGAGCTCATCCGGGCCGGAGCGCTGCTCCACGTCGAAGTGCGGGGCGACTTCGTGCTCGACGGCGACGGCCGGGCGATCGACGCCGAGCTCACCCGCGGCGAGCTGCCGACGGGTGACCGCCGGAGCGGTGCCGAGCTCGGCATCCAGGGCGGCCGGTTCGAGAGCTGGCTCACCACCCGCGAATTCCTGATCAACAACATCGACTTCAACCGGGCGAGCGCCGAGGAGCTCACCGCGATCGACGGCATCGGCCCGGCACGCGCCCAGAACATCGTGGCTCTCCGGGAACGGCTCGGCCGATTCGACGATCCGGAGGACCTGCGCGGCGTGGACGGCATTCCGAGCAACCTGATCCTTCGTCTGCGCCGGGAGCTCGGGAGCTGAGGAGGCCACCATGGCGAGACACCTGCTCGAACCGATCCTCGACGGCGGCATCCGCAATCCCTACTACTTCGAGGGCCGCCTGCTCACCGCCGAGGCGCTGCGCGCCGACCAGGACGCCCATCGCGCCCGCCAGCGCCACCTCGGGCGGGCCCTGGGCGCCGGGGTGGTGGAGGGCCTGGAGGTGACGATCGAGTCCCGTGGCGACGGCGACGATCCGCCGGTGCTCTCGGTCGCTCCGGGGCTGGCCATCGACCACCGGGGCGACACGGTGGAGATCGCCGCGTGCGAGGCGATCGCCCTCACCCGCGCACCCACGGCGGACGCGGAGGCGCCCTGCCTGTTCCGCGACTGCCTGCCGCCCAGCGTGGGGATCGAGTCCACCGGCGAGGGCTTCTACGTGCTGATCCTGTCGCCGGCCTCCGGCTACCGCGAGCGGGCGCCCATGAGCGGCCTGGGCGAGGGCAAGGCGGGCGCCGGTTGCGGCAGCCGGTGGGTGATCGAGGGCGTGCAGCTCCGCCTCGAGCCCCTCGACCCGCTGGCGGCGAGCCGTGTGAGCGACGCGACGCGGGACCTGCTCCAGGACGAGTTGCTGGGGGCGAGCGACACCGCGGCGCTGTCGAAGCTGCGCAACGTCCTCGCCCACCTCTGCCTGGGAACCGAGCAGCTTCCGGGTTTCGCGGCCGACCCGTTCGCCCGCTCGGTCGCGCCTGGCGGCACCACCACCCGGCCCGCCCTCGCCGGCTACGGCGCCCTCGACGACCTGGCGGTCGCCGGCCGCCTGACCGACTGCGACGTGCCGCTGGCCCTGCTGGACTGGCGGCTCGGCGGCATCGCCTGGCTCGACCTCTGGGCCGTCCGCCGCCGCCCGGCGCCGCCCGCCCGCGAGTCCGACTGGCCGACCCTCTCGGGCGGCCGCCGACAGAGCGAGGCCGAGGCGACGCTGTTCCAGTTCCAGGACCAGCTCGCCGAGCTCCTGGGCGACGCCCCGAACCCGGCCGCGATCCGTGCCCGCGACCACTTCCGCTGGCTGCCACCGGCGGGGCTGCTGCCGCTGGCCGGCGCGGCGCGCCCGGGGGTCACCCATCCCACCTTCTGGGCCGGGCTGGTGGTCCGCGGGGTCCCGGTGCCGGACCAGCCGGCGCTCTTCATCGACGGCGCCCGCCTCCGAGAGCTCCTGGCCGGGGCGCTCGTGCTACCGCCGATCGACCTCACCAGCGAGGAGTTCCTCTGGGCTCTTCACGTGCGCCAGAACCAGCAGCTCTCGGCGAGCGGCGCGGCCCCGGCGCCCTACCTGGCCTTCGCCAGCGGCCATCACCCCTTCGTCGGCACCGCCCGGTTCGACCTGGCGCGATGGGATCTGGCGAACTACAGCTCCAGCCTTTCCGGCCTCTGAGGCCCTGAACGTCAAGGAGAGAAACCGTGGCAACGTTACCCAAACAGGTCCAACCCGGCGACATCATCTCTTCCGAGCTGATCAACGCGATCCTCGCGCAGCTTCAGAGCCTGGGAACCGGCGCGACGGCGGGCACCCAGTCCGTCCCCAACCTCATCGGAACGCGCCTGGTGGACGCGCGTTCCGTGCTCGCGGAGCCGTCGCTCAAGCTCTCCCTCGGCTTCGTGATCGACGTCGCCGGGGCCTCGATCGATCCCTTCGCCGCGGCCAACGTCGCGACGATCGTCCTCAACCAGAGCCCCCCAGCCCAGGCGCGGGTCGCCCCCAGCACCTCCGTGAACCTCGTGGTGACGCAGGCCTCCACCACGCCCCCGCCTCCCGCACCCACGATCACCGGCACCGAGACGCCGACCGGCACCGCAACCACCAGGTTCGCGGTGAACGCGACCATGATCATCGTCGGTACGAACTTCAGCGCGACGTCCTCGCAGAACCTGGTCACGTTCGACGGCACCCCCGCCACCACGGTGACGGTCGACCCGAACGATCCGACGCGGCGCCTCCAGGTGGTGGTCCCCACGGGGATCCCGGAGGCCCCGGTCGAGCCCGGCGATCCGGACCGGGCCGGCGTGGTGGTGAGGGTGCAGACCGCCGGGAGCGCCGCCGCCACGACCACCGTCACGGTCGCCGCTCCGGTCCCGGAGCAGCCGACCATCGTCTCCATCTCGCCGTCGACACAGTTCGAGGGCGAAGACATCACCATCGTCGGAACCAACTACGCCGAGAGCGTCCAGGTCCTCATCCGAAGCGTCCAGGCGACTGTGGTGAGCCGGACCCCGACCCAGCTCGTCGCGACGGTACCGCAGTTCTCGGACATCCTTTCGGGCGCCCTCGTCCCCGTTTCCGTGACGGTCTCCGTTCCCGAGGTGGGAGACGTCACCTTCCCCGGAACCTTCCGCGTCCGCGGATCCTGAGAAAGAGAAGGCAACCCATGTCCACCCGATCGATCCTGACCCCGTTACTGGTTGCCGGTGCGCTCGCGATCGCGGCGATGCCGGCGCCTCCGGCCGCGGCGCAGTCGCTGACCCTGACCGTGCCCTACCGCGGCGCCATGTCTATGCAGACGGTATCGACCACCATCGAGCTCGACGCTTCGAGTATCGCGGGGGGCGCCACCATCAGCGTCGAGGGAGCGAGCGTCCCGGTGGCGGCTTCGGGGTGCGTGGGAAACGCTTGCGCCAACGTCGGCTCCACGCCCGCCGGCGACGACATCCTGGTCCGGCGCATCAGCGGCACGACCCGGGCCCGGCTCGAGCTCACCTACCTCGCGTCCTTCGGCGCAAACTATTGCTCCTACCTGGGTCCGACGACGGACAAGGTCTTCAACGTCGTCCTCACGGGCTTCAGCTTCGCCAACCCGACGAACGGCTACCGGATCACCAGCTTCATGGCGCCCTCGGACGCCTCCTGCGACATCGCCTACGCGCGCGTGCCCGGCCCGCGACCCTCCGTGTCCGGGACCACGCTCGTCAAGCAGGGGCGCCTGCCCTTGAACCTGGTGCTGGTGCTCGACCGCTCTCCCAGCATGGACTGGACCATTCCCGGATCGACCGACAAGCGGTGGGACCGTTTGAAGGACTCGGTGCAGCTCTTCACGTCCGTGTGGGACGTGGTCGGCGCTCCGCCGCTCCCCGCCACGGTGTCGTCCGAAGGGCACGCGGACGATCGGCTCGGCCTGATCTTCTTCGGCGGTACCGCCAGCGAGTCCCCACTCGACGGAGGGATGTTCTTCAAGCAGCGGGGCATGGCCGCCTCACCCTGGAGCGGCCCGATCATGACCGCCCTCGGCTCCGGCTCGTTCATCGGCGGTACCTCCATCGGCGCCGGAACCGACGATGCGCGGACGCAGCTCGACACGGTCGACTCCGTCAACGGAGACACGGCGATCGTCCTGTTCACCGACGGCGAGCAGAACACCCCGCCCTGCATCTTGCGCCAGGGCGAGACGACCTCCCCGACGGTGAAGCCGTATCCCGGGCTTCCCGGGGTGACGTACACCGACCAGTGCACGGTGATGACGGCCGCGCCCGCGAGCAATCTGCTGACGCTCAACGGCTCGATCCTGGCGCGGGACGTGGGTCCCAGGGGACCCATCTTCACCATCGGCCTGGGCGAGGGCGGCATGGCGGCATCGGCCCAGCTCCTCGACGAGATCTCCGAGGAGACCGCGGGACGGGGCCGCTTCCCCAACGACGGGCCTTCGATGGACACGTCGTTCGTCGACAGCCTGGTGGACAACCTCAAGGGAAGCACGGTCTCGATGCTCGCGCGCACGACCGGAAACCTGCCGGCCGAGGGCCCGAGCACCCCTCTGGAGGTCGAGGTCGACCCGTCGCTGACCCGCGTGGTGTTCGTGTTGGGCTGGAGCGGCGTCGGCCAGGAGGTGGCGCTGGAGATCCAGCGTCCGGACGGGACGGTGGTGACGCCACCCCTGAGCGAGACGAACGCGACCTCGCAGGTCGCGGCGGTCAACCTCCCCGACAACGGTCCCGACGGTACCTGGAGCGCACGCGTGATCCGCCTGGGAGGATCCGCCGGCACCATCCCCTACCACCTCACCGCCTACGGGGTCGAGAGCCGGCTCAGCGCGCGAGTGACCGAGTCACCACGCACCGGGACAGGCGAACCGATCGAAATCGTGGCGGAGGTCGGGTGGGACGACGGAGCGCTGGCAGACCTGCCCAAGGGCGCGATCCAGGCGACGATCGAGCGCCCGCCGGAGAACCTGGGCAACATCCTGCACCAGCTCCTGAAGCTGCCCCAGGCCAGCGCGCTGGCCGCCCCGGCGTCCTCGTTCGACGACACCACCGGCGGGGGGGACGACACCTCGTCCCTGATCGAAGACATCTCGCCGCTGATGCTGAAGATCAGCCAGCTCGCCGGCTCGGGCGATCTCCTCGAGAGGACCGAGCCGCGCCCCCTTCCGGAAACGGTGACGCTCGAGGACGTGGGCTATGGCCGCTACGAGGGGACGTTCGACGGCACGCGGATCGGCGGCAAATACCGCATCCGCGTCACGTTCGACTGGGATGACGAGCGGACCGGAAAGATCAAGCGCATCCACCTGGCCGAGCGCCAGGTCCCCGTGCGTCCCGCCGCGTCGGACTCGCAGGTCGACCTGATCCGGAATCCGGACACCGCCGCGGTACGGGTCCTGATCACCCCACAGGATGGCTTCGGCAACCTGGTCGGGCCGGGCTGGGAGAACCACTTCCGCGTCCGGGTCGTCGGCCCCGGAACGGCCGCGCCGCCGGCCGACCCGGACGTGACGGGCACCTACGCCATCGACATCAGCGGCGTGCCGCCGGGAACCGACCCGGAGGTCTCGATCGAGTTCGACGGCGTGACCCTGCGCGACGCCCCGCTGTCCCTGCTGGAGAACCCGTCGGGAGGCACGGGTGGCCTCGCCTCGCGCTTCTCGCTCAGCCTCCACGGCGGCCAGAACGATCCCAAGGGCGACTTCTGGGACGGGGCGGACGGAGATCTCTCCTGGGGTCTCGACCTCGAGTACCTCTTCACCCGGACCTGGGCCGTGGAGCTCTTCTACGGCCACGAAGACTTCCAGTGCGACGGCGGAGTGGGCGTCTGTGCCGGCGGGGACGATCCCACGGTGGATCACCTCTCCCTCAACGGCAAGGCGTACTTCCTGACCGGGACCTGGCGGCCGTTCATCGGCCTGGGACTCGGCGGCTACGACTTCTCTCCGGGGCCGAGCGGCCGGTTCGGCGGCAACCTGTTCGCCGGTTTCCAGGCGAACCCGTGGCCGCACCTGGCCCTGGAGGCGACCGCCCGGTACCACCGGGTCGACGCGCAGTCCAAGGACGCCGACTTCCTGACCTACCACTTCGGCCTGCGCTACCGCTTCTGAGCCGGAGGAGAGGCTCGTCGTGACCGCCACCGCCATCGGCACCCTGTGCCTGACCGGAGCCGCCGCTGACACGCCGGCGTTCCGGCTCCGGGCGGCGCGGGAGCTCGCCGGGGCGGATGTCTCCCCGCCCGGCTTGCCGCCGGCGGCGATGCTGGTGGTGCGGCGGCTGTTCGACCCGCTTCCCCGGAGCCTGGCCGGGGGCGAGCTGCGCGTGCGGCCCGACCCCGCCTGGGAGCGGGCGATGCGCGAGCGCCTGGCGATCGCCGCCGGCGCCGCCGCCCGGGTGGACGCCCACGGGGCGGTGGCGCCCGGGGCCGCCGCGGTCCTGTTCGCGGACCCGGCCGAGGTGCTGGCGTGCGCGGTGCGCGAGCGGGTTCGCGGCCGGCTCGCGGCGTGCTGGTGGTGGCGTTCCCTGCGGCAGCGGCTCCGGATCCCCGCCGAGGCCGGTCGCGACGCCGCCACCGGCGGGAGGGACCCGGCGCCGCTCCTCGCCGCCTGTCCGCGCGAGGTGCCGGCCGCGCTGGCCCGGCTCGAATGCTGGGGGGATGCGGCGGCCGTCGCGGCGGCCCTGTCACCGGAGGGTGCGGCCCGGGTTCTCGTCGCCCTGGTCGCCGCACACGACCTGGCGCGCGATCTGGCCTCTCCTTCCGGCCCGGCGGTGCAGACCGTGGAATCCAGCACGACCGGCGGCTCCGACGGCGGGCTCCCTCGCCGGGAACCGGAGGCCGCCGTCGGCCGGGCGAGCGGTCCACTCGCTCGCCACCGGGCTCCGCCGTCCGAACCGTGGCGCCCCTGGCTGCCGGCCGCACTCGACGCCGGGATACGGGACCCTGAGGTCCGCTGTCTGTTCGGGATCGCCCTCGGCCTCGCCGCCACACCCCACCGGTTGCGCTCTCCGGAAACGACTCGCGAGGCGCGGAGATGGTGGCGAGCGGTGGCCGAAGAACGGTCGGCGGCTCGGGCGACGACGACCGCAGAGCGGCCCGATCCCAGCGGCGGCAGCCGCGACGCCACCGACGCGGAGCGAGATCCGGCGACCGGTGCCGACGGAAAGAAGGAGGCGCGCCGCCAGGGACCGGCGGACGGGCCGACGACCGGCGCGCGCGCCGCCCACGACGACGACGCTGGGCGCGGGCCGCGGGGGCAGCCGCCGGCAGAGACGCCGGCGATCGACGTCCTCGCCGACCGTGCCGACGGGCCGCGTCCGCCCGACCGGCCGCCCACCGTAGCCACCTTGCCCGCCCGGGTCGAGCCGCCCGCCGCGTCGGTTGCCCGGTCGGCCGGCGTGCACGCCGAGGTGGCGGAGGGTCGTCTCGTCACCGAACGACGGCATCGAGACCCGCCCCTCCCTGGGCGGAGGGACGAGCGCGGCGGGCGCCGGGCGTTGGACCGGCGGGTGCGAGCCCTCCCGGGCGAGGCGATCGAGACCGGTTATGGCGGCGTCCTCTACCTGATCCACGTCCTCCTCGCCCTCGATCTACCGGACGCGTTCGAGCGCGGCTGGCGACTGGCGAGCACCGCCGGCGCCTGGGGCACTCTCGACCTGGTCGCCCGGGGCCTCCTGGGCGAGAGCTTCGGCCGCGCCGGGGACGACCGTGTGTGGGGGGTGCTCGGTGGGCTGGCCGGCTGGCCCGCAGCGGCGCGTTCCGGCCGCGGCCGGTCCCGGCCCGCCTACCGCATTCCGGCGGACTGGCCGGCGAAGCTGGGCGACCCGCTCGGTCGGCCCGATTCCTCGAGCCGGCCGGCCTGGTCGGCCGCCCGCGGCCGCCTGCGGCTCTGGTCCCGCACCGTCGGCCCCGGCTTCCTCGTGGCCGAGGTGGCGCGGGACGCCACCGCGCCGTCGCGCCAGGCGCGCCGGGAGCTGGCGCGCGTCGCTCCGGGTGCGGCCGCCGGCAAAACACTCCAGCCGCTCCGCCGTCCGGCCGCCTCGGCGCCGCTGGCGACCCCGCCGCCGCTCCCGGCCGGCTGCCCGCCCCGCCTGGGCGCCTGGCTCGCCGCGGCGCTCCCGGCCATCCGGCGCCGTCTGCTCCTGGCCCTCGTCGCTGGCGGGGGCGACCTCGCTCGGGCGCTGGCCACGCCTCCAGGCGAGCGCCACGACCCGGTGGCCCGGGCGCTGGCGGTCCCGGGGCGCCTCCACGTCACGTCCAGTCACGTCGACCTGGTGCTGCCGCTGAGCGCGGCCGACCTCGCGGTCCGCCGCGCCGGCCTCGACTGCAATCCCGGCTGGCTGCCCGCCTTCGGCCGGGTCGTTTCCTTTCACTTCGAATGAGGAGCGCCTCCCGGTCCCGGAGCCCCCATGAGCCGACCCTTCGCCACCGATCCCCAAGACGCCCCCGCCGCCGGATCGCACCGCGCCTTCGGCACCGTGCCGCGCAACGCCGGCGGCCACTTCGTCCTCTGCCTCTACGGTGCCATCTTCTGCCTGCTGCGCCACTTCCGGTGGCTGAGCGAGACCACCGACGGGGCGCTCGACGGGCTGTTCGAGCGCTACCCCTTCCTGGGCGAGTACTTCGCGGCGCTGCGTGGCCACCTGCCGGAGAACCTGACCTGGGGCGAGGCCGCTTCCTGGTGGCGACGCGAGCTGGCGGCCTGGGAAACGGCGTGCGCCGAGCGGCTGCCGCTGGTGGATCTGGCGCGGCACCCGGGCGTCGGCGCGGCGGGCCGGCTCGCCTTCATGAGCGCCGGCCTCGTCGAAGAGGACTCCCGCTTCGGCACCCTGTTCGCGGAGCTCCAGGCGCCGCTGACAGTGCGCCGCCCTACCTTGGAGCTGCTCGGCCAGATGGTGGGCGACAAGAGCGGCGACGGCACGGCCGAGCGCGACGCCTGGAGCATCTGTCGTCCGCTGGTCGAGGCGGGCTTCCTCGCCGTGGCCGACCGCGACGCGCCCCGGGCGGAGTGGGTGCTCCGGGTGCCGCCGATCCTCTGGGACGCCGCACGCTCCGGCGCCAGCGACGGGTCGCCGATCGCCCCCTGGTGCCGCGCGACCCCGCCCGGAAGGCTGTCGGCGGTCGCGGAGCTGGTGCAACCGCCGGACCTCCTCGCCCGCCTCGAGCGCCTGCCGCAGTTGCTGGCAGCGGGTCGGGCCCGCTCCTTCGTGCTGCGCGCGGCACCGGGCGCCGAGCCCGAGGAGGCCTCGGGCGCCGTGGCCCGGGCACTGGGCCGCGGCACGGTGGTGGTGGACGGCGAGGCGCTCGCCGAAGAGGAACCGACGCGCCTGCTCGGGGCGCTCGCCACCCTCACCCACTCGCTGCCGGTGCTGGTCTATGACCTCGGCCCGGGCGAGACCGCCGAGCCGCCGCCCCTGCACGGCTACGACGGCCCCTTCGCGCTGATCCTGGGCCTCGAGGGAGGGCTGGGCGCCCGGGCGACCGAGAGCGCCGTCACCCTGACGCTTCCGCCACCCCGCGCGGATCTGCGGGAACGTGCCTGGCGCCGCGCCCTCCGCGGCCGGGCGGCGGAGGATCTGCCGGCGATCGCCGAGCGCTTCCAGATCGCGGGCGGATTCATCCGCAGGGCGGCCGAGATCGCCACCGCCCACGCGGCCCTCGACGGGCGGGACGCGATCGCGCTGGCCGACGTCCAGGAGGCAGCGCGTGCCCTCAACCGCCAGCTCCTCGACACCCTGGCCGACCGGCTGGAGACCGGCGGGGCGTGGTGCGACCTGGTGTGCAGCGAATCGACCCGGCGCAAGCTGGTCGAGCTCGAGAACCGCTGCCACCACCGCGAGCGGCTGTTCGACCGCGTGGGCCGCGGCTTCCGCACCAGTGGCAACCGGGGCGTGCGGGCGCTGTTCACCGGCCCGAGCGGCACCGGCAAGACCCTGGCCGCGCGCATCCTGGCCGCCGAGCTGGGGCTCGACGTCTATCGCGTCGACCTGGCGGCGGTGGTCAACAAGTACATCGGCGAGACCGAGAAAAACCTCCACCGCGTGCTCTCGCGTGCCGAGGCCCTGGACGTGGTGCTGCTGCTCGACGAGGGCGACGCCCTCCTGGGCAACCGCACCGAAGTGCGCTCGGCCAACGACCGCTACGCCAACCTGGAGACCAACTACCTGCTCCAGCGCCTGGAGTCCTACCAGGGGATCGTGGTGGTCACCACCAACCTGGGCGACAACGTCGATTCCGCCTTCCAGCGCCGGATGGACGTCGTGGTCCCCTTCCTGCCGCCCCAGGCCGAGGAGCGCCTCCGCATCCTCGACCTCCACCTGCCGGACGACCACGCCGTCCCTCCCGACGACCTGGAACGCCTGACGGCATCCTGCTCGCTCACCGGCGGCCAGCTCCGCAACGCCGCCCTGCGCGCCGCCCTCTGCGCCCTCGAGGACGGCGGCGGGCCGATCGACGCCGAGCACCTGGAGGAGGGCATGCGCAGCGAGTACCGCAAGGCCGGCGCCGCGTATCCGCTGGCGCGGGACGGCCGGAAGCCGGCGCACGGTGGCGTCGAAGCGTTCATGGCCAGCCTCCGGGGGTATGCCGACTAGCGGGCGGGTGCCCACGCGTCGGAAGCCGCATGAGCTCGCTCCAGCCCAAGGCACGACCGGCACCGTCGCGCGCCCGCCGCGCGCAACAGGAGGCGGGCAAGCGCGACGCCTCGGCGGTGCAGCGAGCCGCGTCCGCCTCGACGGCGCCCCTCGGGCCCTCCTACGCCGCGGGGCCCGCCTTCTCCCTGGGAGGTCCGGTGCAGACCCAGCGGGATGACGACGCCACGGGCGAGGGCGCGGTGCGGGAGCCGTCCGGCGGAGCGCCGGCCGTCCAGGCGAAGTGCGCGGCCTGCGCGGCGGAAGCCGCCGAAAGCGGCCCGGACGCCGTGCAGATGGAGTGTGCGGAGTGCGCGGCGGAGGCGGCGAGCGCCGACACCGCTCCGGTGCAGACCTGGGATTGCACCGAGTACCAGGAGCCCACCTGCGTCCAGTCCCAGGAGGACGAAGCGCTGCCGCCCGTGCAGGAGCGGTGTGCGACCTGCGAAGCGGAGGCGCGGGCCGCCAGGGACGGGGCGCAGGTGCGCAGCCCGGGGCAGATCCGGCGCCAGGCCCGGCGGGGGCTGAGCGACGCGCACGAGCCCCTGCCCCACGGCGAGCGCATCCGGGCCGCGTTCGGCCGGCACGACGTCTCCGGGGTGCGCACGGCCGTCGGAGGGGCTGCGAGCACGTCGAACCGCCGGATGGGCGCCCTGGCGTTCACCTCCGCGAACCGCATCGGGTTCCGCGAGTCGCCGTCGTTGCGTCTGGCCGCCCACGAAGCCGCCCACGTGGTCCAGCAGCGCGAGGGTCTGAGCCTGCCCGACGGCGTCGGCCGCCCCGGGGACCCGTGGGAGCGCCATGCCGATCGGGTCGCCGACGCAGTGGTCTCCGGGCGCTCGGCGGAGCCGGTGCTCGACGAGGTTGCCGGCCCGCGGGCCTCGGCCCCCGAGAGCTCGGAGACGCGTGAGGGCACCTCGGCGGCGCCTGCCGCGACGGCGATCCAGCACCAGATCACCTCCGCCGCGACGCGGATCATGGAGCCTCCCGCGGTCGCTCCGGAGGTCCCCGCGTCGGCGCCGGAAGGGGTTGCGCCGACGCCGGAAGGTGGCGCCGAGTCCGCCGCGCCGGCGTCCGGGGCCGCCGAAGGGTCGGCGCTCGAGGCCGCTGAAGAGGGGGACGATGAGGCCTCGCCCGAGGAGACCGCCGCGGGCACGCCGGAAGGGGCCGGTGGTGGCGCGGCGGCCGCCGGCGCGCCGGGGGGCGCAACCCCCGCGGCCGCCGCTTCGGCTCCTGCCGCCGCGCCCGCGGCGCCCGGTCCCGCCCCACCGGCCTCGACCTCGTCCTCCTCCCCCGCGGCTCCGGCCCCGGCCCCGGCAGCCGGTGGAGCCGGTCCCGCCGGCGGTGGCCCAGCCGCTGGCGGCTCGCGATCGCCCGCGGCCGCATCCCGCGCGGTCCAGGGGCCCTGCTACCGCGCCGGGTCACCGGGGCGGCCCGCGGACACGCCGGAGCCCACCCACGACAACCAGGGCAGCGAGTCCCAGGCGAAGCCCCAGGTGACCTTCGAGGAATGGCCGGCCGAGGCCGACGAGTGCCCGGCCGAACAGGCTGTGGCCGGCGCGGCCGGCCAGATGCCGGCCGGCATCGGTGCCGCGCCGGCCGCCGGCGGTGCTCCGGCGCCGGGAGGCGGCGGCGCCGCCCGGAGGGCTCCCGCGGCCGGTGGTGCGCCCGCCGCGGGCGGAGCCGCTCCGGCGGGGCCCGCGGGGTCGGGAGCGGCGCCTGCCGGGCCTGCGGCCGCCGGAGGCGGAGCCGGCGGCCCGGCCGCAGCGGAAGCCGGACCGGAAGGCGCCGGGCAGGGGCAGTCGGCGAGCGCCGAAGTCCGGGCGATGTCGAGCGCCGCGGCGAAGGAATCGGACCGCGGCCGGACCGATGCGAGCGGCATGGAGGGTCCCATCGCGACCGCCCAAGGGGAGCGCGACACGGCGGTCGCCGACTACATGACGTCGATGGACGGGCTCGGCAGCGTGGTGGACCGTGCCCGCAGCCTCGGGCCGGGGGTGAGCTTCCCGTCGGTCGACGGGGCCGGGGGCGCCGAGGCGCGCAAGGCGGCGATCGACGCGGTCCGGGACTTCATGACCGGCGCCGCGGACCAGATCGCGGCCGCCGTGGACTTCGCCCGCGACCAGGTCCCGCAGCGCCTCGGCGCGCTGGCCGATGCGACGCAGGCCGGCATCGCGGGGGCGATCGAGACCGAGAAGGCCGCGATCTCGAGCCGGATCGCCCAGGCGCGGGCGCAGGCGCGGGCCGGCGCCGCGGCGGCGCGAGCCCACGTCCACGCCGCCTACGCGTCGAGCGCGGCGGCCATCGAGTCCTCGACCCGGGCAGCCCTCGAGGCCCTCGACGCCAAGCACGACACCTCGGTCACCGCGGCCGACGACAAAGAGACGACCGGCCTCGCGGACGTCAACTCGCGGTTTGCCGCCGGGCGGACACAGCACGAGGCGAAGGGCCCCGAGTACGCGAGGCGGGCGATCGCGCGCGGCCAAGAGCACGCCCACAGCTACGAGCGCTGCAAGGGCAACTACGGCGACGACGGGTTCTGGGACGGCTGCTTGACCGTGCGCCGGGCCAAGGCGCAGCAGGACGCCGCCTGCAAGACGGCCGCGGGCTACAAGGACGTGTTCCTCCGCACGGCCAACAAGAAGGGCTACGACCTCCGGCCGCTGCGCAAGCAGTATCGCTGCGCGGTCATCTCGGGTGCGCGCCAGGTCCACCAGACCCTCGACGACACCCACGACCGCCTGGTCTCCGGCCTCGAGACCGGGCGGACGCAGGCGATGGCGGGCATCGCCCTCGCGCGGGACCAGAATCTCGCCGCGATCGACCAGGCGCTCGGGGCGACGCTCCGGTCGCTCGCGACGCAGGAGACCTCCCAGCGGCAGTCGGTCGACGACACCGGGTACCTCAAGCAGCTCGCGGTGGAGCAGCTCGCCCATTCGGGCGCCGCGAACCTGGCCCGCGGCATCGCGGCGGCCATGGACTCGCTGGAACGGACCCTCACCACGCTGCGCGAGCGGTTCGCCGAGGGTGGCATCCCAGATCCTGAGGCGCTCTCCCGCTCCCTGGCCGGGGCCCGGACCGCGCTCGGTGGTGGGATGAAGACGCTCCTCGGCACCATCGAGGAGGGCGCCCAGCAGACCGAAGGGCGTGTCTCCGAGCTGGGAGCCATGGCCCTCGGGGCGCTCGCCCAGATCACGGCCACCAACGACGAGGTCACCGGCCAGGCCGAGAGCGGGTTCGCCGGCCAGATGAGCGGCGTGAAGCGCGGCGCTTCGAGCACCTTTGCCCAGCTCACCGCCGGCCAGGTCCGGCAGGCCCGCCAGGCCTCGACCGAGGGCGTGGCCAGCATGCAGCAGGCGGTGGCCGGCTTCGACCACGCGCTGGCGACCATCGGCGGGCGGATCGACGGGGCCATCGCCACCTCGCTCCACGAGCTCGACCAGCAGTTGTCGACCAAGCTCGGGGAGCTCGACGGCCAGATCGCCTCCGAGGCGTGGAAGGCCGCCGAGAAGGAGCAGCCGGCCTGGAAGAGTGTGGTCGCGATCGTCCTGGTCATCGTGGTGATCATCGCGGCGGCGGTGATCAGCATCGTCACCCTCGGCGCGGGGGCCAGCCTGTTCGCGGTGATCCTGGTGGGAGCCCTGGTGGGCGCGGTCAGCGGCGGGCTGATCCAGATCATCAACAACTGGGCCTCGGGCGAGGCCTGGGACACCGGCCTGGTGCAGGCCGTGGTCATGGGGGCGATCGGCGGCGCGGTCGGAGGCGGCCTCGGCTTCGCGGGCGGCGCGCTGTCGGCCGGCGCGGCGGCGGCGGGCGCGCGGGTGGCGACCCAGCTCGCGATCACCGTGGGCGCCGACCTGGTCTCCGAGGGGATCACCCAGACCATCGGCTACTTCGCCTTCGGCCAGAAGTTCAACTGGCAGGGCTTCGTCATGGCGGGCGCCATGTCCGGCATCAGCTTCCGCGCCCACCCGAGCGCTCCCCACGGCGCTGGCCCGCACGCCGCCGCGCCCCATGCTCCCGCGCCTCATGCGGGCGGCGGCCGGGCGGCGGCCGCCCAGATCGCCGGCGGCGCCGCCGTGGGCCTCGCCGTCGAGGCCGGGACCAGCCTCGTCACCGGGGAGAAGTTCGACATCAGCCGCGCCGCTTCGGCGGCGGCCTCGGGCGCGGTGGCCGCGCGCATGTCGCGCATGGGCGGTCACGGTGCGCCCGAGCCCAAGCCCGAGCCCACGAGCCGCCTCGGTCGCGCCGCCGAGCGGGTCCGTACGTTCGATCCCGGCGGCGTCGGCCAACGCCTCGGCCAGCACCTGGAAGGGCTCGGCGGCCGCGCCTTCGGCGCGCGCCCCACCCCGGAGGTCCCGACGGCTCCACGGCCCCACGGAGAGCCACCGGCCCAGCGTCCGCCGGAGGAGCCCGCGACGCCCCGGCCACACGAGGAGCCGCCGGCTCCCCGCCCGCACGAAGAGCCCGCGCCGGCGCGGGAGGCCGGTGCCGAGCCCACGGCGAGGTCTCGCCCGGACACGGAGCCCGCCGACGCGACGCCGCGCCGGCCGGACGAGCCCACCCCGGCCCCGGGGACGCGAGGAGCACCTGAGGTCGAAGTCCCGGTCCGCGTGGGCGAAACGGACCACCACCTCAGCGTACGGAGGGGGCCGGAGGGACCCGAGGTATGGGTCTGCAGTGGGATTTGCGGTCCCTTGAAGATGCGGATCGATGATGTCCTCCCCGATGTCTCGCCCGGTTCTCCCGCGAGGGATCAGCTCAGGACTCTCCGTCGCGACGCCAACCTGTTGGAGGATCGGGTTCGCCAAGGCAAGATCCCGGACCCGGCCGAACAACGGGCCGCGGTGGCCAAGCTCCAAGAGCGCCTCGCTGCGATCGGAGCTCGCAACCCGGAGGTCGGCGCCTTGCTCGATCTCCCACCGGGGGCGCCGCGCCCCCAGCCGACTCCCCCCGAAGCACAGCCGGGCGCCGCCCCTCCACCGCCGCGCCGCAAGGGTGGTGTCTCCGACCCGCGCATCATCGAAGAGCTGCCGGCCGGCCAAACCCGCACGCCGGACGAGAACCGCCGCGCTCGGGAGTACTTCGAAAACAACCGACAGCGCGCGGTCGAGTGGTGGGAACAGCGCAACGGAAGGATTTGGCCCAAGGATCCCCTGACCGGCGACTGGGCGATTGCCGGACATCCCCGCCCGCTGACAGACGGAGGCCATCCGCTGCGCGTCGAGCCCGAGTTCGGCGATCCGAATCTCGCGCACGCCCGCACGCCCGAGGGCGGCGGTCCCACCGATGCCCAGCGATTCGGAGCGATGCGTGGCTCCCCGTCAGGGCCCGTCTCCCGGGTGACCGATCCCCGGGTCATCAGCGAGCTTCCAGCCGGACAAGTGAGGACGCCGGACGAGCTGGCGGCGGCCCGCAGGTACTTCCGGAATCACCGCCGAGAAGCGATTCGACGGTGGGAGGCCCGTACGGGGCGCGAGTGGCCCGTCAACCCGATCACCAATCGGCCGGCCGACGCGAACCACACGCCCCGAACGCTCGCCGAGGGCGCCCATCCTCTCGACGGCATCGAGCCCGAGTTGAGGCCTTCCACCGCTCCCCACCGCGAGCGGCCCGAGGGCGGTGGTCGAACCGACGCGGAGCGCCTCGGAAGTCGGCGACGCGGCAAGACCGGCCGGAGGAGCAAGGATGACGAGTAGTAAGCTGCCTTCGAGTGTGAACGTCACGGGTAGTTACGGCAGGAGGTCCCACCATGTATGAGTGGTTGAACGAGGAGCTGCAAGAAATCGGCTGGCCCGATTTCCATGTCGTCACGCCTTGCCGGCAGCCACCAGAGCGAAACCTCCCGCCCTCGTATCTCGAGTTCGCCCGGCGCTTCGGGAACGCCAAGCTCTACCTTGCCGGCGACTACCACCAGATCGAGATCTGCTGCCCTCCCGAGCGGGCGCCGATCCCCGGAGGAGAAGGGCTCCGCGTGGGTCGCTGGTTGTCGAGCGACGCCTTCTTCAAGCCCTCGGAGCTTGCCGAGGGGCGAGAAGCGAGCGTCTACGAAGTGACCGACGGCGAGCTCGAAGCGGTGACGGACGATTTTGTGTCATGGCTCGAGGCGTGCGCAGCGGAAGCGAAGGAGGAGTACTCGGAGGACGACTGGCAGCGCCTGGGGCAGAGGCCAGAGGCTTTCACTCCGGACGAGCTGTCGATCGTCGAGGCACGGCGAAAGTTCGCCTGGACCTACCTCGGAGGCGGCCCCCAGAACTCCCTCCGATTCTCGATCCGCAACGGCTCGGATCGATGCATCAAGGCGCTCACGGTCGGCGTGAAGGCCAGAGGAGGGGTCATCGAGGCGCGCCTCCCAATCGACACGCCGGATCTCGCACCGGGCGAGGAACGGATCTTCGAGGTGCCCGGCTACGCGACGCTTCCCTCCGAAGACGCGGTGGTCTTCGACCTCCCGGATCCAACCCCCGAAAACAGGGATCTCTACGCAGAGCTGGCGACCCGAGGGCCCATGAGGCGCTAGGCAAAGCAGCCCCGACGAAAGAGTCCGATGAGCAATGATTCGAACCAAGAGCTCCAAGAGCTCCGAGAGCTCCGCGACGAGCACCGGACCGCGCGCGACCTCTCCTTCCCCGGCGCCGCGCTGCGGGGGATCGACCTCGCCGGCCTGCGGGCGGACGGCGTCGATCTCTCAGAAGCGGACCTCCGGGACGCCGCGCTCGCCGGTGTGCGCTGGCGCGGCTGCGCCCTCTGCGACGCGCGCCTCGAAGGCGCCGACTTGACGGACGCGGTGCTCCGCTTGTGCGACCTCGACCAGGTCCGCGCCGCCGGCGCGACACTGGTGCGCGCGCACCTCGAGAACGGCACGGCGCGCGGTGCGCGCTTCGACGCGTGCGACCTCACCGAGGCCGTCTTGACCGACACCGACCTCTCCCGGGCGAGCTTCCGCGGAGCGAACCTGGAGCGCGCCGAGGCCTCCGGGGCGGACTTCCGCGGCGCCGACCTGCGCGACGCCCGGCTCCAGGGCGCGTCGCTCGTGGACGCCGACCTGCGGGGCGCCGACCTCACCGGCGCCGGCCTCGAAGGGGCGGACTTCGCCGGGGCCGACCTCACGGGCGCGGTCGGCGCCGAGGCGGCGCGGCCGGCCGCGGCGGCCGGGGAGCCGGCCGCAGTGCCTCCGGAGCTGGCGGGCCTCGCCGGGGCGGTAGCGCCGATCGTCGCCGAGGCGCTCCGCACCGCCGGACGCAAGGGCGCCTTCGACCAGGAGACCGCCGCGCGGCTGATCGCCCAGGCCGAGGCGATGGGACGGGCCGCACCGTCGGACAGCGGGCCGGCCCCGGAGGCCCTGGCGGCGGTCCGCCGGGTGGTCGACGAGCTCGGCGACGAGGTGCTGCCCGCGCTGGTCGCCTCCCTCCGGCTCCCGGCCGGGAGCGACCCGCCGCCCGAGGTCCAGGAGACGATCCTCCGGCTCCGCGATGAGCTCGCTCTCGGCGACGATGCATCTGCCGAGGACGTACTCCGGGCCCTCACCGACCCTGGAGCGAGGACCTGACGATGGCCGCGCTCCGTGCCCCCGCGATCGCCGAGGCTCCGGGGCGCCTGCGGACGTTCCGCAACCGCCACGCGGGCGAGACGATCGTCGTCTGCGGCTGTGGGCGGTCGCTATTGGAGCTCCCCGACCCGGGCCGCTTCCTCACCGTCGGAGTCAACGACGTCGGCCGGCTGTTCCAGCCGACCTATCTCGTCGTGCTCAATCCCAAGAGCCAGTTCAAGAAAGACCGCTTCCGGCACGTCGCGGAGAGCCGCGCACGGGCGGTGTTCACCCAGCTCGATCCGGAACGGGACCTCGGCGGCCTCCGCCACCCGCAGGTGGTGCGCTTCGCGCTGGGCCGGCGCGGCGGCACCGACCTCTCCAACCCCGACTCCCTCCCCTACACCCGCAACTCCCCCTACGTGGCGCTCTGCCTGGCGGCGTTCCTCGGGGCCAAGCGCATCGGCCTGATCGGCGTCGACTTCACCGACCACCACTTCTTCGGCCAGTCCGGCCGCCACCCGCTGGCGCGCGAGCTGGCCCGGATCGACCGCGAGTACGGGCGGCTGGCGGAGGCCCTGGCGGCCCGCGGGATCGAGGTCGCGAACCTGTCCGCCGCGAGCCGGCTCTCGGCGCTGCCCAAGGTCGACCCTTCCGACTTTCTGGGACCGGGCGGGGTGGATGGTGCTGCCGGCGGCGGGCCGCGCCTCTCCCTAGTGGCCGGGGCTCCCGCTGGCGACGACGAGACCCAGCGGCCGCTCCGCATCGTCCAGGTGGCGGCGACCCACTGCGCCGGCGCGATCTGGCGCCTCCACGACGTGATCAACCGCTACACACCCCACACCTGTCGCACCATCACGCCGGGCGCGGTGACGTCGGGGCGGCATTACCCGACCGACCTGCTGTTCCGTCAGAAGGCGGACGTCCGGGCCGCCCTCGCCAGCGCCGACGTGGTCCACTTCCACAACTTCATCGACGCCGACCACCCACGGATGGCGCCGTACCGGAGCCTCCTCGCCGGCAAGGTCCAGGTGCTTCAGTACCACACCGAGCCGGCGCTGCTGCGGCGGGCCTTTCGGGGCAAAGACCCCGTGCGCCGGAACGACCTGCGAACCCTGGTGATCGCGCAGAAACACGCCCGCTTCTACCCCCAGAGCAGGCCCGTACCCAACGTGCTGGACATCTTCGACCCGCTGCTGGTGCCGGACGACACCCGGGCGCTCGGGGACGGTCCCTTGAAACTGATCTACACGCCGACCGACCGCAAGTCGTACCCCGACTACCGAAAGACGTGCTGTGGCAAGGGATACCGGGAGACCTTGCCGATCCTCCGCAAGCTCCAGGCGGAAGGGCTCATCGAGCTGACGGTCGCGGACTCTCTGGCCTGGGAGAAGCTGATGCCGCTCAAGCGCCGCCACGACGTCTATCTCGACGAGGTGGTGACGGGCGGCTACCACATGGGGTCCCTGGAGGCCCTCTCGCAGGGGCTCGTGACGATCGCCCATCTCGACCGCGAGACCCGGGAGCTCCTCCATCGGTTGACCGGCGACGGCGCGGAGCTGCCCTGGTACGAGAGCACGCTCGCCACGCTGGAGCGCGATCTGCGGCTTCTCTGTTCGCTCCAGCCGGCCGCCGTCCGGGCGCTCCAGGAGCGGAGCCGCCAGTGGATGGAAAGCCGCTGGAACCCCGCGGAGATGGTCGGGCATGTGCTGCGGGCCTACAGCAGGGCCGAGCAGCCGGCAGAGCCTCCGGCCGCCCGGGCGACGACGGTGGACGGACCGGACCCGCGGCACGTCCACGTCACCTTCCGTCCCGTCCGGCTGCTGCCGGTGTACCACCGCCCGGCGGAGCTGCAGAAGGACCTCCTGGAGCTCGAGGGAGCCTGGCGCGACCGCCAGGTGGTGATCTGGGGGACCGGCCCCTCGGCGCTCGAGGCGCCGGAGGTGTGGAACGACAGGGCCGTGCACATCGGGGTCAACGGTGCCTGGCACCACCCTCGGGCCAGCTTCGACGCGTACTGCTTGTCCGACCAGCGCTTCGTCAGGGAGCCGGAGAACCGGCGCATCGCTTGCGACGTTCCGGGCGTCCGGGTCTACCTCGCCCACATGCGCGACGTCCTGCCTCAGGGCATCGCCGCCAGCTTCGTCCAGACGCTGGGGCGGGACGGCTTCTGCTCCGATCTCACGCGCGGCGCCTACCACGGACTGAGCGTCGTCTGGGTGGCCCTCCAGCTCGCTTTCTGGGGCGGAAGCCGGGACGTGCTGCTGGTCGGATGTGAGCACGACTACCGGCGGGGCCGTCCGCGCTCCTATCAAGAGCGACGCCCCGCACCCGTGGACGTCTCCAACTGGCCCATCATCCGCTCGAACTACCGGCGCCTGATGCCGCTCCTCGCACGCTCCGAGGTTCGGCTCCGCACCGTCGGCGCCAGCCGTCTGTGCGAAGCAGGCGTTCCGCGATGGACCCGGTGACCGGCGGACGCACGACCTCTGAGGAACCCTCGCCCGGCGGCATCGAGGCTCAGGGTCATCGTCCCCTCCCCCAGCGGCGGCAGCCTCGAGCTGAACGAGGTGGTCATCTACACGCTCTCCGGAGGCATGATCCGGAAGGGCGAGCTGTTAGCGACCGCATTCCCATCGCCCAGACCCTGGGCTACACCGTCGCCCCGCCCGGCCAGGACTGATCCACCCGCAACGCGACGGGCCCGGGCCGGCCGGCCCGGGCCCGTCGATCAGCCGCCCTTCTCGACGTACTGGATGAAGCCGAGCGCGTGCTCCGCCTGGAGGCGGCCCAGCGGACCGCTCGAGTAGGTGGCGTGCATCACGTGGCCGTCTCGGAGGATGAAGCTGGTCGCCTGGAGGTGGCCGGCCTCCTCGTCGCGGTAGGCGCCGGTCTTCTCCACCACCTCGTCGCCGTCGAGGCCGAATCCGACCGGGTACTCCAGGCCGTGGCGCTCGACGGTCTTCTGCGCTTCGTCCCGCGGGTCGACGGACAGCGCATAGAGGGAGGCACCGGTCTCCCGGAGGGCGCCGAGGTGCTCTTCGAAGTCAGCCAACTGCTGACGGCAGAACGGTCACCAGTGGCCCCGGTAGAACAGCACGATGGTCCAGCCGGAGCTCGCGTCGTCCGGCAGGCGGAGCGTGCCGCCGTCCACCAGGTCGACGGTGAGCTCGGGAAATGGGTCGCCATTCTTCAGTCGATTCAGTCGATTCTGCGTTGTCATCAGGTCTCCTCGGGAAGTGACGGGGCGTCCTGGACCCGGACGGTGCCCGGAAGGGTGTACGCGCCGTGACCTGTCCCGGATCGTGCAAGCACGAGGCCAGGCTTCACCGGTTGCGCGAGCTCGCGGGGACCGCCGGGGCCCGGTCAGGGGGTGCCGGGAAAGTCCATCCGCGCCAACAGCGCCTGGAACCGGGGGTCGCCGCGCAGCGCGTCGAGCCGTGGATCGATGGCGAGGCCGGTGAGGTCGGTCTCGCGCTCGGCGAACGAACGCTCGAGCCAGGGGATCGCCTCGTCGACCTCGCCGAGGGCCGCGTACTCGAGAACCACATCGTAGGGCGACTGGTAGTTGCCGGTCTGCCAACGGGCGAGCTTCTCCTTGATCGCCGCGCGATGAAGCGCTTCGAGACCCATTCCTTCGTAGGTGCGACGGAGCTCCTCGCCGTCCCCCCGATCGTCGTCGGCCGGGTCGAGCTGGTCGGCCCGGATCCAGGCCTCCAGGGCGTCCGGGTCGTGGCCGAGGGTGATCTCGATCCATTTCAGGTTGTCCCAGGCGTCGTAGTAGTCCGGGAACAGGTCGATCGTGTGCCGGGACTGGGCGATGGCCTCGTCGTCCCGGCGGGCGAGGAACAGGTGCCAGGCGAGGGCCGTGTTGACGACCGGTGACGCCGGGTCGATGGCGAGCGCCCGCCGGATGCTGGCGATCGCTTCGTCGTGGCGCCCCAGGGCGGTGAGCAGCGCGCCCCGCCAGAGCCACGCGTAGGCCGAGTCGGGGCGGAGCTCCACCGCCCTCTCCACTTCCGCGTCCGCCGTGCTCCAGTCCCAGTGGACGATCGCCGCGACCAGGCCCATCGCCAGGTGCGCTTCGGCGGACTCGGGGTCGAGCTCCAACGCCCGCCGGGCCATGATCTCGGCCGGACCGAAGGCTTCCCGCGGACGCCAGTAGTCGTAGATCCCGAGCAGGGTGTAGGAAGCGGCCAGGCCGCTGTAGGCCTCCGCGCTGTCCGGTTCGACCGCGGCGGCGCTCTGGTAGGCGGCGATCGCCCGCTCCAGGCCGTCGCGCGAGCGGCGCTCGGAGAAGTGGCGGGCGATGAGGAGCGACTCCCGGGCCCGGTCCTTCCCGCTCGTCCAATCGCTGGTCCCTTCTCTGGTCGGGTCGCCCGAGGCGGCGGCCGGACCGGGTGCACTGGCCGCGCCCGGCGCTCCGCCCGACACTCCCCGCGACCACGCAAGGGCCCACCAGGTGCCCGCAATCACCAGCGCCAGGGCGACGGCTGCGGCGACGGCTCGGGAAACCCAGCGCCGGTCCGGACGGCCGTCCAGGACCGGCTCCACCGTCGCCACGAAGCGGTATCCCTTCCTCGGGACCGTGGCGACAAAGCGCGGCGACGAGGCGTCGTCCCCCAGCGCCTCGCGCACCCGGGCGACGGCGGTGTTGAGGCTGGCGTCGAGGTCGAGGTGGGTTCCCGGCGGCCACAGCGCCTCGTGCAGGGTCTCGCGCGACACGGTGGCGGGGGCTGCCTCCGCCAGGACGATCAGGAGGCGGAGCGGCAGGTCCTGGAGCGGAACCGGCTCCCCTTGCCGGGAGAGCGTTCCGGTCTCGCCGTCGAGCTCGAAGCCGTCGAAACGATAGCGCCGCGACACCGGCAGATGGTACCAGCGGCGACCGGGGTGCAGGGAGCTCGAAAGCGCCTTACGATGGCTGGTCAGACGCGCGTCAGATCCGCGTCAGGTCCGGTCGATGGACCCGCGGGGTGCCCGCGCACATCCTGGGAGCCACGGCCCTCGCCGCGAGCGGCCGGCGCACCCCGACCCGACGGACGAGCCCAGGAGATCCGACCATGCCCACGACCCAGAGCCCGACTGACACCCCGAACCCGACCCCGCGCCGGGCGCCCCAACCAAATGGACCGAATGGACCGAATGGACCGGCCGACACGACCACGACGGACGGAACGGACCACCGCCTGACCCGCTCTCTCCTCTTCCTGCTCCTCGCCCTCGCGGGGGTCAAGCTCGCCCTCCACCTCGGAGTCAACCTGTTCGGCGGCTACGGCATTTTCCGCGACGAGCTCTACTACCTGGCCTGCGCCAGCCACCCGGCGCTGGGCTACGTCGACCAGCCGCCGCTGTCGATCTGGATGCTGGCCGGCGTCCGCGCGCTGCTCGGCGATTCGCTGTTCGCCATCCGGCTGCTGCCGGCGATCGCCGGCGCGGCGGTGGTCTTCGTCACCGGGCTCCTCGCCAGAGAGCTCGGCGGCGGCCGCCTGGCGGTCGCCCTGGCGGCGCTCTGCTCCCTGGTGGCGGGGTTCACCCTCGCCGTCTCGTCGATCTGGTCGATGAACATCTTCGACCTGCTGCTCGTCGCCGTCGCCCTGCTGCTCCTGGCCCGCCTGATCAACACGGAGGATCACCGCCTCTGGATTCCGCTCGGCGTCGTCCTCGGCCTCGGCCTGCTCAACAAGGTCGGTGTCCTCTGGGTCGGCCTGGGGCTTTTCGTCGGCCTCCTCGCCACCCGGGAGCGGCGCTGGCTCAAGACCCCCTGGCCCTGGATCGCCGGCGCCCTGGCCGCGGCGATCTTCACGCCGTTCATCCTCTGGAACGCGACCCACGACTGGGCCCATCTCGAGTTCATCCGGCGAGCGGTCGAGGGCAAGTACGCGGGGCTGACGGCCTGGAGCTTCCTCTCCGGCCAGCTGTTGATCCAGAACCCGGTGACCCTGCCGGTCTGGCTCGTCGGCCTCGGCTGGCTGCTGTTCGCGCCCGGCGGCCGGCGCTACCGGCTGCTCGGCATCGTCTGGCTCACCGCCTGCCTGGTGCTCCTGGCCAACGGCCACTCCAAGGCCGAGTACCTGGCGAACGTCTACCCGGCCCTCTTCGCGGCCGGCGGCGTGGCCTGGGAACGCCTGCTACCGGACCGCAGGCTCGCCCGGGCCGCGGCGGTGACCGTCCTCCTCGCCGGCCTCGTCTTCGCGCCGTTCGCGACCCCGATCCTGCCGGTCGAGACCTATGTCGCTTACGCGCGCGCGCTGGGCGTCCAGCCGTCCACCCCCGAGGGGCACGAGCTGGCCGAGCTCCCCCAGTTCTACGCCGACATGTTCGGCTGGCGGGAGAAGGCGGAGGCGGTGGCGGCCGTCTACCACGCCCTGCCACAACAGGACCAGGAGAAGGCGGTGATCTTCGGCCACAACTACGGCCGCTCCGGCGCCATCGACTACTGGGCCGATGAGCTCGGGCTTCCCGGCGCCGTCGGCAACCACAACAGCTACTGGTGGTGGGGTCCGGGCGACTGGACCGGGGAGGTCGCGATCGTGCTGGGCGGCGACCGGGAGGACCTGGAGCGCCGCTTCGCGTCGGTCGAGCTGGCCGGCCGCGCGCCGTGCCGGTGGTGCATCCCCTACGAGCGGAATCTGCCGATCTACGTCTGCCGGCACCTCTTCCTGCCGGTCGACGAGCTCTGGCGCCTGGCGAAGCACTACGACTGAGCTGAAGCACTACGACTGACGCGGGGCGT
>Ga0210074_1000024_pt1 | contig 69265 bp, 52 predicted proteins | sample China_Galinas_Co_FD_184860 | JGI IMG/M metagenome (GOLD analysis project Ga0210074, IMG submission 184860) | Wetland microbial communities from San Francisco Bay, California, USA, that impact long-term carbon sequestration -... | ecosystem: Environmental > Aquatic > Marine > Wetlands ... | reverse complement strand
CCGGCACCTTGGGCTCGCCGGTGATGTCCGACGGGTCGACGTTCGGCGGCAGCAGCATGGCTGCCGGTAGCTCGACGCCGCCGGGTCCGGGGATACGGAATATCGTCCACTGGGGGAGGGCCGCCGGATCGAAAGCGGGGGCCGTCTCCGGCAGCTCGGTCACCGTCTCTCCGCCGGCGGTCTCCAGGCGCTGCCAGCCGGGGTGGTTGGCGTCGCTCCAGCCGTGCACCCAGTGCTCGCCGTCCGGCGCCACCCGCGCCGTGTTCCAGCCATTCTCCTCGGACAGCGGCTCGGCGGGCGAGCCGTCGTAGGGCACCAGGAGGATGCGGCGCGTCGCCGCACCCAGCGGCCCGGTGCCGTAGGCGGTCACGATCGCCGCTGTCGGGCCGGCGTAGTCCACGGACTCGACCGCCCAGTCACCCGAGGTGAGGGGCCGGATCAGCTCCGAGTGGCCACCGGGACCGGGCGGTCCGTAGAGGTAGAGGTGGCGCCAGCCGGTGCGCGCCGACGCCCACAGGATCCGGTCGTCCTCGAGCAGTGTGGTGTCGTTGCCCAGGTCCACCCAGGTGTCCGCGTGCTCGTTCAGGATCGTCCGGCAGCCGCCGGTGGCGGGGTCGCAGGAGAGGAGGTCCAGGTCCGTCTGGTCCCGGTTCAGGCGCTCGATCGCCACGGAGGTGGAGTCCGGGCTCCAGTGGACGCGCGCCAGGTAGACCTCGCCCCGCGCCGGCGCGACCGCCGTGTCCAGCCATCGCTTGGCGCCGGAGGCGACGTCGACCACGCCGAGCCGCACCCCCGGGTTGGTGGTTCCGGCCTTCGGGTAGTGCTGGACCTTCGGCGTCGGGTAGACCGGCACCGGATCGGGGATCAGGGTGTAGGTGTCCACCGGCGTCTCGTCGAAGCGGTAGTAGACGATGTGGGCCCCATTCGGGCTCCACCAGTAGCCGGTCGGGTCCCGGTCCCAGATCTCCTCCCCGTAAACCCAGTCGTTGGTGGCGTTCAAGGTCACCCCCGCCTCGCCGTCGTCGGTCAAGGCGCGCTCGGTGCCGTCCGCCAGGTCGTAGAGGTAGAGATTCGCGTCGCGGACGAAGGCGATTTGCCGGCCGTCCGGCGAGAAGCTCGGCGCTTCCTCCGCGGCCGGCGTGTCGGTCAGCCGGGCGAAGCCTTCCGCCGGGCGCCAGAGGAAGAGGTCGCCGTCGGACTCGATCAACACCGTGGAGCTATCGGGCGCCCAGTGGTAGGCGTCGACCGCGGCAGGGGACGGCGTGGCTCCGGATCCGTCGTCTGCCTCACCCGTTTCACCCGGCCCGTTGGCTGCCGCGGTCAGGGCGGAGACTTCGAAGAGCTTGCGCGTCACGCCGGTCTCGGCGTCCATCAGCCAGAGCGCCTCGCCGTCGCCGGCGTCCCACAGGTAGGAGAGGCCGGAGCCGTCCGGCGTCCAGGCGAGGGCGTCCGGGGTCGCGCCGGTGCGTGCCGCGTCGAACAGGTCGTCGAAGGTCAGGTGCCCGGCGGCGGGCGGCTGGGCGAGGAGCGGCCCGGCGAAGCAGGCGAGCAGGGCGAGCGCGACGGTAGCGAGAGCGATCCGGCGGTCGGTCCGGGACATGGGCAGAGCCTCCTGGAGAGTGAATGGACGGCTGGGAGTGTATCGGCTGGCGGCCCCTACGCGGCGAATGCGGTCGATAGGGCCGATGCGGTCAATCGGTGGATTCGCCCGGTGCGGTCAGCGGCAGGGTGCCCTCCGCCGGCAGCACGCCTTCGAGCTCCAGCAGCGCCCGCTTGCGTTCCAGTCCGGCACCGTAGCCGGTCAGGCTGCCGTCGGCGCCGACGATCCGGTGGCAGGGGACGACGACGGCGATCGGGTTGCGGTGCATGGCGCCGCCGATGGCGCGTGCCGCCCCCGGGCTGCCGGCGGCGCGGGCCAGGTCGCCGTAGCTCCGCGTCTCACCCCAGGGGACCCGCTCGAGCACCCGCCACACCCGGCGCTCGAAGTCCGAGCCCGCCGGTGCGAGCGGCAGGTCGAAGCGCTGCCGGCGGCCGGCGAAGTACTCGGCGAGCTGGGCGGCGACCGCCGGGAGCGGCGCGGCATCCGGGTCGGCGACGGCATCCGGCAGGGCGCGCCCCCGGGCCTCGGCCTCAGGCGTCGAATCGCAGAAGGAGAGCTCGGTGAGGCGGCCGTCGCGGGCGACCGCGAGGAGCGCACCCAGGGCGTTCGCGCGGGGGCCGTCCGACGGGCAGGGGATCACCCGGAACGCCGGGCGGCCGGCGACGCCCTGAGTGGCGGCCGGGGCGGAAGCGGGGCGCGTTCGATCCATGGCATGTAGAATAGCCAAGTTTCGATCTTGGCAGATCAGTCGATCGATTTGGGGGAGAGGACGTTGGAGCTCGATTCGCTACTCAGGCTGATGACCTCGAAGGGGGCCTCTGACCTCCATCTGAAGCCCACCCGTCCGCCGCTCATGCGAATCAACGGGCGGCTGTTGCCGGTGGAGGCCGACGCGCTCGGCCCGGACCAGATCCAGAGCATGCTCCTGGGCATTCTGACGCCCGCTCAGAAGGCCAAGCTCGAAGAGAAGCTGTCCGTGGACATCGGCTACGGGGTGAGCGGGCTGGCCCGCTTCCGCGGCAACATCTACATGCAGCGGGGCACCTATGCCGCCTCGTTCCGGCGGGTGCCCTACGACATCAAGAGCGTCGAGGAGCTCGATCTCCCCGACAGCCTGCTCGACTTCTGCAAGATCAACCAGGGCCTGGTCCTGGTGACCGGTCCGACGGGCAGCGGCAAGTCAACCACTCTGGCCGCGCTGATCCAACACATCTCCAAGACCCGGCCGGTGCACGTGATCACCATCGAGGACCCGATGGAGTTCCTGTTCACCGACAACGTCGCCTCCATCTCCCAGCGCGAGGTCGGCACGGACACGACCGACTTCACCGAAGCGCTGCGCAACGCGGTGCGCCAGGACCCGGACGTGATCATGGTCGGCGAGATGCGCGACCGGCTGACCACCTCCACGGTGATCACCGCGGCCGAGACCGGCCACCTGGTGTTCTCGACCCTGCACACCAACAGCGCGGGCCAGACCATCGACCGTATCCTCGACAGCTTCCCGTCGGACCAGCAGGCCCAGGTCCGCGCCCAGCTCGCCCAGGTGCTCAAGGGCGTCGTCTCCATGCAACTCGTGGAGCGCACCGAGGGCGGCCGGATCGCGGCGCTCGAGATCATGAAGGGGTCGCCCAAGATCGCCAAGATGGTCGAGCTGGGCGAGACCGGAGGGATTCTCGAGGAGATCGAGGGCTCGGTCCGCTACTACCGCATGCAGTCCATGAACCAATCGCTCTTGGCGATGCTCGTCCACGGAACCATCACCTACGAGGAGGCGATGGCCCGGTCGTCGGACCCGGAGGACCTGTCGCTCAAGCTGCGCAAGATGTTCCCGAAGATCGAGGAGCGAGGAGGAGACATGAGTCCGTCGACGTCCGATTTCTCCCAGATCCTGGAGCTCCAGGAGTTCCGGCGCCTCTACGAGGAGCAGGAGGAGAAGATCAAGGTCCGCATGACGCAGAAGGACGAGGAGATCGGTCGTCTCCAGGGCGAGATCGAGAGCCGGGACGGCCGGCTCGAGGAGCTCTCGGAGGAGCTCCGCCAGGCGGGCGAGGAGCGCGACCGCATGAAGGCGGATTATCAGCGCCTACGCCAGGAGGCACAGGAGAAGATCGACAAGCTGATGGAGCGGATCAAGGAGCTGAACCAGAAGATCATTGGAGACGAGAAGCGGAGCGGGATCTTCCGCTAGAGACTTCCAAGGACCGACTTCGTGACGAATGGGTGAATTCGGTCCAGTCGTCGATTTCGCCGCTCCGATCGACCTGGATCATCCTCTGGGTCGCCCCTCCAGACCCCCCAACCCCCTTTCCTCCCCTCGCGGGGAGGCAGGGGGCGCCCCCACCCGACCCTCTCGTCGATCTGAGGAGACGCTTCACTCTCAGCCGAGCGAGCCGGACGCCAGCGACCGTACCAGCGCCACCGCCTGCTCCCGGGTCCGCACCCGGCCGTCCACCTGGGCCCGTCGGAGCGCCGCCACCGCCCGGCCGATCTCCGGTCCCGGATCGACGCCCAGCAGCCGGCCGATCTCCTGGCCGTCGACGAGTGGGGGCGGCTGGCGGATCGCCTCTCCCTCCGCCCGTTCCAGGCGGATCACCTCCACCGCCCGTTCGGCCCAGCCCTTCTCATGGCGCACGGCGGCGAAGCAGGCCGCGGTGGTCCACAGCTCGCCCGTCGCATGGAGGAAGCGGCGGCGCTCGGGTTCCTCCGCCGGCAGCCGGTCCCAGGGCAGCAGGGTGCGCACGTCGGCGGCGTCTTTGCGGGTCAAGTAGCCGGCCGATGACAGCCGCTCGAGGGCGGTCATCGTGTCGGCGTCCCGGGCCAGCGCCGGCAGGTGGGCGAAGGTGACGGCGAGCCGGGCCAGCCGGTGGCGGACCGGAAGGGGTAGGGTGCCGCCGGCGAGCTGGCGCAGGTGGAGCGCCCGCGGGGCGAGCTCTCCGAGCTCCCGGCAGGCGCTGCCGGCGCTGGCGCGCTCGCCGTGGGGCCCACGGACCGCCTCGCCCGGCCGCCCGAGCCAGAGGCCGGGATAGAGGTCGAGGGTCTCGAGCAAGGAGAGCGCCCGGTGGGGCTCGGGCTTCGAGAACAGCAGCGAAAGCTCCTCGCGGACCCGTTCGGACGCGACCTCGGCCACGGCCGGAGCCGCTTCCCGCGCGAGCTCGAGGGTCGCGGGGTCGGCGGTGAAGCCCGGAAGCTGGACCGACAGGCGCACCAGGCGGAGCACCCGGAGCGGGTCGCCGGCCAGGCTGGACGGTGTCGTCGCGCGGAGCACCCGCCGGCGCAGGTCGGGGAAGCCGTCGAACGGGTCCAGGATCTCGCCCCGCGGAGCGGACAGGGCGATGGCGTTGATGGTGAAGTCCCGGCGCGCCAGGTCGGCCTCCACCGAGGTGCCCTCCCGGTCCCAGAGGTCGAGGGTGTACTCGTGGGCCTCCCCCCGGTCTTGGGGACGGACTACCAGCCGGTAGGCGCCGAACTGCTTGCCCCCCAGGTGGATCACCCGCGCGGAGAGGGCCTTGCCGAGGCGGTTCGCCACCGCCTCCCCCCGGTCGGAGACCATGGCGTCCACGTCCCGGCTCGGCAGGCCGAGGAACCGGTCGCGCAGGATGCCTCCCACCAGGTGGGCCTCTACCCCTTCGGCAGCCGCCGCGTCGGCGAGCGCGCGCACCGCCGAATGATGCAGCAGGAGCTGGAAGACCCGCACCGGATCGCGTCTCGAGGTCATTGTCGGGCGGAGCTTAGCAACAAGCGGGTGAGGCCCCGACACGCCGAAATTGCAGGAACGCCGCGAGATAGCTAAACTCTTACCTCAGATTGATGCGGGTAACTATCGATCAGCTCAGGGAAATTGCGTCCCTCGCGCACCTCCGTGTCGCTGGTGCCGGCGAGCGGGAGATGCTCGCCCGCATGGCCGAGCTGGTCGCCTTCGCCGGGGCCATGAGCCCGCCGCCGGGCGCGGAGGAGAGCGGGAGCCGCGATCCAGGGACGGTGCCGGTGCACGAGGCCCCCGACGAGCCCCGCTCCGGTGGGCCCGGCTCAATCGGCCTGAGCAGGGACCGAGTGCTGGCCAACGCCCCGGACCACCGGCAGGGCCACCTGCGGTTGCCACCGGTCGGGCGGCCCGGCGACGGGGCGCAGAGGCGGGGCGCCGGGGGAGGGGAGGCGCCGTGAGCCCGGTCGATTCCGAGAACCGGCGGGGACGGGCCACCGCGGACGGCACCGCGAGCCAACCCTGGGAGCTGGACGCGGCGCGGATCGCCGAAGAGGTCCGTTCGGGCACGCTCTCCGCGACCGCGGTGGTGCGCTCCTGCCTGGAGCGGGCCGAGCGGGTCGAGCCGCTGCTGAACGCCTACGTCGCCATCGACCGCGAGGGCGCGCTGGCCCGGGCCGAGGAGATCGACCGCCGGATCGGCTTCGGCAAGAGGGGCGAGAGGTTGGACCGGCGGACCTATCCACTGGCCGGCGTGCCGGTGGCGATCAAGGACAACCTGAGCGTGGCGGGCCGGCCTTTGACCTGCGGCTCGCGCATCCTCGAGGGCTACGTGGCGCCGTTCACGGCGACCGCGGTCGAGCGCCTGCTGGCCGCGGGAGCGATCCCGCTCGGCCGGACCAACCTGGACGAGCTCGCCATGGGCTCCTCGTGCGAGACGTCGATCCACGGCGCCACCCACAATCCGTGGGACCCGGCACGGGTGCCCGGCGGCTCCTCGGGCGGCTCGGCCGCCGCGGTGGCCGCGGCGTCGGTCCCCCTCGCCCTCGGCTCGGACACCGGCGGCTCGGTACGCCAGCCGGCGGCCCTGTGCGGCGTGGTGGGCCTGCGTCCCACGTGGGGGCGGGTGTCGCGTTGGGGCCTGGTCGCCTTCGCCTCGTCCCTCGACCAGGTCGGGCCGCTCGCCCGGACGGTGGCGGACGCCGGCCTGGCCCTCGCCGTGATGGCCGGACCCGACCCGCGGGACGCCACCTGCGCCGACCGGCCGGTGGACGATCTCGCGGAGGGCTTGGAGCACCTGGAAGAGGGCATCGACGGGTGGCGGATCGGGATCGTCCGGGAGCTCGACCACCACGGGGCGCTCGACCTGCCGGAAACCACCCGCGCGGCCTTCCGGGCCGGCCTGGAGCGCCTGGAGGCCGCCGGCGCGGAGGTGGTGGAGGTGTCGGTGCCGGCGGTCGGCTCCGCTCTGGCCGCGTACGCCGTGCTCGCCGCGGCCGAGGCGAGCTCGAACCTGGCGCGCTTCGACGGCGTGCGCTTCGGCCGGCGGGAGCCCGCCGGGGATGCGGACGCCGTCATCACCGCGTCCCGCAGCGCGGGTTTTGGGGCCGAGGTCCAGCGCCGGATCCTCCTGGGTACGTTCGCCCTCGCGGCCGGCTACGCGGAGCACTACTACGGCCGCGCGGACCGTGTCCGGAAGCGGCTCGCGGCGGAGCTGGCGGCGGCGTTCGAGACGGTCGACGTGCTGGCGGCGCCGACGGCCCCCGCCGGCGCCTTCGCCCTCGGCGCCCGGCTCGGCGACCCGGTGGCCATGGCCCGATCGGACGTCTTCACCGTGCCGGCCGCCCTGGCCGGCTTGCCGGCGATCTCGGTGCCTTGCGGCCTCGACCCCGCGGGCCTGCCGCTCGGCCTCCAGTTGATCGCCCCGGCGTGGGCCGAAGGGCGGCTGCTCCGCGCCGCGCGGACCGCCGAGCGGGGCGTGTCTCTGGGGCGGCCGCCGCTCGCGGCGGGGGAGGGGGCTTCATGACGCGGCGCCCCGTCGCCCGGTCGGCCTCGCCGTCTCTCCCGATCGGGGCGGTCTGCCTGGTGACGCTCCTCCTCGCCGGGATGTTCGCGTTCGCCTTCGCCCCCGCGGCCGCCGCCGCGCCGGTGCGCCTCGACCTGGTGCCCGCCACCGGCGATCCGGCGGGCCAGGTGGCCGGGGCGATGGTCGCCCTGCTCACCGATCAGCACGAGCTCTTCCTGGAGGCGAAGCCGGTCCAGGGGGAGGGCCTGCTCGCCTTCGCCCGCCGGCTGTGCGGGAGCGAGGGGTCGGTGGACGCGATCGCCGCGGCCAACGACGGCACGCGCACGCTGGTGGCGGGCTTGCGCTACCAGGTGCCGTTCGAGGAGCTCCGGCCGGAGCTCCAGCTGCGCGTGGTCCGCACCCTGTTCCCGGACGACCGGGCGGAAGCGGACGGCTGGCACCACCAGGTGCGCGGCGCCGGGGTTCTGGGCCGTGGCAGCCTCTGGCACCTGGCCGAGTGGTTCACCGGCGACGGCATGCGGTTCTCGGACATCCGGACCCACAACCGGCTGGTGGAGGACGACCTGGCCCCGGGCCAGGAGGTGGTGATTCCCACGCGCTGGCTGCGGCCGGTGTTCCAGGGGGCGGTCGCCGCCCGCGGCGGGACCGACGGTTCGGGGGCGGGCGGTTCCGGCAGCGGCAAGGGCGCGGCGGTCCCGGCCGCCGTCACCACCGAGGCTGCGGGCGAGAGCTCGATGCCCTACCGCCTGGAGTACGGCAAGGACGCCCACGGCCAGTACGCGATCTATCGTCTCCAGCCGGGGGAGGCGCTCTACTCGAGCGTCGTCGTCCGCTTCACCGGCGCGCTGCACGCTTCGGACGTGAACGCCCTGGCGGCGGAGATCGCCAAGCGGAGCGACATCCCGGACGTCACCGACATTCCGGTGGGGCACGAGGTCAAGATCCCGTTCGACCTGCTGCTCCCGGAGTACCTGCCGCCCGACCATCCCCGGCGCCGCGAGTACGAGGCGGCCCTGCGCGAGAGCGGCCGGTTCACCAACCGGGTGCGCGCGGCGGACCTGTCGGGGATCACCGTCATCCTGGACGCCGGGCACGGCGGGGACGATCCCGGGGCATCGTTCGGCGGTGTCTGGGAGAGCCTCTACGTCTACGACATCAAGATGCGGGTCAAGGCGCTGCTCGAGAGTCACACGGCGGCGCGGGTGGTGCCGACGACCCGGGACGGCGACCACTTCCGGATTCCGGACCAGGACGTGTTGCCGTACTCACGGGACCACGAGGTGCTGACCGATCCGCCCTACCCGATCACCAACCCGGTGGTCGGCGTCAACCTGCGCTGGTATCTGGCCAACAGCGTCTTCCGGCACACGGTCTCGCGCCAGGGGGATCCGCAGAAGGTGGTCTTCGTGTCGATCCATGCGGATTCCCTCCACCCGTCGCTCCGCGGCGCGATGGCCTACATCCCGGCGGCGTCGATGCGCCGGGGGACGTTCCGCAAGACCGGTTCCGCGTACAAGGCGCGGCAGGAGTGGCGCGAGCAGCCGGCGGTGTCGTTCCCGTGGAAGGAGCGGGTGGAGAGTGAGGGCCTGTCCCGGCAGCTCGCCGAGGAGGTGATCGGGGCGCTGGCGCGGCGCGGGGTGGCGATCCATCCGTACAAGCCGGTGCGCGAGAAGATCGTCCGCAACCGGAGCGAGTACGTGCCGGCGGTGCTCCGGTACAACGAGGTGCCGGCGAAGATCCTGCTCGAGGTGTGCAACCTGGCGAACTCGAAGGACCGGGCGCTGCTCCAGACGCGGGACTTCCGGCAGCGGATCGCCGAGTCGATCGTGGAGGCGATCCTGCGCTACTACGGCGAGGGCGAAGTGTTCGAGCTGCCCGAGGCCAAGATCGCCGCCGCGGCCGCCGCGGCTCGTTGAGCGGCGGGGCGCCTCCCCGAGCACTTCAACAAGCTACACCGGCTCCGCGGGAACTTTTCGAGGCACTCCAAGCGTCTAAACTCACGTGAACATCATGGCCGCGCCCGCCGTCTCCGATCGCGCTCTCGCCGAGCGGCACCGCACAGGTGATCCGGAGGCGTTTGCCGAGATCTACCGGGCGTACGAGGAGATGGTGTTCAACCTGGCCTTGCGCCTGGCGGGGGACCGGGAGCGGGCGGCGGATCTGTCCCAGGAGATCTTCCTGCGCATCTACCGTCACCTGGATGGGTTCCGCGGCCGCTCCTCGCTCAAGACCTGGATCTACCGGGTGGCGGTCAACCACTGCCGGAGCCGTCTGCGGCGCCGCGCGCTGGTGTTCGAGCGCCTGGCGCCCCGCCGGTCGCCGGGGCTGGAGGACGAGGATCCCCTGGAGAACCTGGCCGACCCACGGCGGAGCCCGGAGGAGCGCGCTCTGGCCGGGGACGCCGAGCGGGTGCTCCAGGCGGCGCTGGACGAGCTGCCGGCGGCGTTCCGGGAAGCGGTCGTCCTGCGGGACGTCGAAGACCTGTCGTACGAAGAGATCGCCGAGGTTCTCGGCGTGAGGATCGGCACGGTCCGGTCGCGCATCGCCCGCGGCCGCCGGCGCCTGGCGGAGAGGTTGAGGGAGTCGGAGTCATGAGCGGAGCGAGCTACGCGATCCATCGCCGCGTGCATGAGGACTGGGACCTGCTGTCCGCGTTCCTCGACGGCGAGCTGGCGGCCGACGAGCGGCGCGCGGTGGAGGAGCACCTCGGCGCCTGCGCCGGCTGCCGGGCCGAGCTGGACGGGCTGCGCCGGGTGGCGTCCCATCTGCGGCGGCTCGAGCGCGCGGCGCCGCCACCGGTGCTGGCGGACCGGGTGGCCCGGCGGGTGGCGGTCGACGCGCGGCGGCCCGGCCTGTTGACCCGTCTCGAGGCGGTGCTCCGCCGGATGCGGTTGGAGTCTCCGACCCTGGTGACGTTCGGCGTGGTGGTCGCGCTGGCGGCGATCGCGGCGCTTTTCGTCAGCGGCGTCGAAGACTCCGACCGGGTGCGGCGCGAGGGGGCGGAGCTGGTCCAAGGCTCGGCGGCGGGCAGTGGGCCGAGCACCCCGCGCGAGCGGTTGCGGGTGACCACGGCGGTGGTCCACGGGCGGACCTTCACCCGGGTCGGCAGCATCTGGCGCGAGGCGCACCTGGACCCGGACGCCGCGGCGGCGGCGCGCCGGCTGCCGATGGACGATCCGGAGGCGCGCGCCTTGCTCGATGCCGCGCCCCGGTTGCGGGACCTGCTGGCCGGCTCGGAAGGGGTCGTGCTCGAGGACGGTGCGGGGCGGATCGTGCGGATCGAGCCCTGAGCCCTCAGCCTTCGGCGGGAGCCCTCAGCCTTCGGTATAAGCCCGGATGGAGCGGATCTCGTAGGTCGTGCCGCCGGCGTCGATCGTCTCGCCCGGCTTCTTGCCCAGGAGCGCCTGAGCCAGATCCGACTCGTAGGCCAGGACATCTTCTTCGGGCTTCGAGTCCCACGGTCCGAGGATGGTGATCGTGCGTGTGCCGTCGCTGCCGCCGGCCCCGGCGAGCTCGACGCTCGAGCCGATGCGCACCTCGGAAGTGTCGATCTTGGCGACGTCGATCGGGCGGGCCAGGGTCAGCTCGCGCTCGAGCTTCGCCTGGCGGGAGGAGAGGTACTCGTGGCGCTGGCGCGCCGACTTGTACTCGAAGTTCTCCCGCAGGTCGCCCAGGGCGCGGGCCTCCTCGATCGCCTTGCGGTTCTCCGGCAGCTCCTTGCGGACCAGGTTCTGGAGCTCCTTGCGCTTGGCCGCGATCGCTTCCGGCGTCGAGTAGATGACCTGTTGCGCGTCCTCCGACCGGAGCGCGGGGAAGCGGAGGTGGAGGGCGTTGGTCAGGGCGGTGCGCTGGTAGCCCTCGAGGGCGGCGGCGCGCTCGATCGCTTCCTCCGCCTTGGCCGCCTGCCGCTCCTCCAGGTGGTCGAGCAGCTTGGGGACGGTGCCGCCCGAGTCGACCAGTGGGGTGAGCCGCGGCCGGAAGGGGACGAACCGCTTGTCGGCGAGCGCCGAGAAGATCTGCTGGAGCAGGGCGAGCGGCTTGCGGGACTGCAGGTGGCGGTCGCCGGCGGCGCGCTCGGCGATCCAGGCGAAGGCCGCCGGATTGCGCGACGACTGGGCCATGGTGGCGTCGACGAAGCGCCAGAGCTCGGTCGGGTCCTCGTCTTCCAGGCAGTCGGCGAGCAGGTCGAGGATCTTCGGGTCCTCCTCGCGGGAGAGCCGGGAGGCGAAAACCTTGGCCCAGTCGCCGGCATGCTCCCGGAGCAGCCGGTAAGCGGTCTCCTTCCAGGCCCGGTCCTCGACCCCGGCGAGCAGGGTCTGGGGATCGTCGACCCCCCGGATCAGGTCGACCGGCGACGGTGCCTCGGCCACGTAGGCGACGCCGTCCGCATCCCGCTCCAGGGCGCAGGCGATCTCGAACGTGAGCCCCCGGTCCGACTCCGCGGCCTCCACCGCCTGCGCCGCCAGGGCCTCTGCCATGCGGGCGGCGAGCTTCGAGTCACGCCCCCCCTCTTTGCGCAGCAGGGTGAGACGGTCGCGCGGCGCGGCCTGCTCGAAGCGGTCCCAGACCGCGTCCAGGGCGTCCGCTGTCGAGGCGCTCCATGTGTAGGTCTGGCGGCCCTTGCCGTGGGCCACCACCTGGGGATGCTTGCGGACCGTCCCCCACCAGGAGGTCCACCCCGACTCGGCGACGATGCCGGCGAGGGCTTCGCGGATCTCGCCGGCGGTCATCGGCCGGTCGAAGCTCTGAAGGGTCACGCGCAACAGCTCGGTCGGCTCGTCGGCGGCCAGGGCGCGGAGCGCCTCCGGCGCCTCCAGCTTGCGGCGGAGCACGTGGTCCTTGGACAGGGCAGAAAGCATCTTCGGCGCCGCGCGGAAGCCGACGGTGAGCGGGTTCTTGCCGCCGAAGTCCACCTTCAGGCTGTCCAGCTCCAGGTTGACGTCGGTGACCCGGCCGACCCCCTTGCCCTCCATGGCGACCACCTGCCCCACGTCGTAGATCACCAGCTCGCGGAAGCGATCGACCTTCTCCCAAGTCTTCGGGAGGTCGTGGGGCGCCTTGTGGAGGCGCGTCGCCTGGACGAAGCCCTCGAAGCTCGGCGTGTCGCCGTAGAGGGCGCGGAGGGTGTCCAGGATCGCCGGGTGGATCTCTTCCGCTTCGAGCAGCATGCTGCCGGCCCGGTGGAGCAGGTCGAGGCGGACGGCCCAGAGGTCCTGGTCGCGGAGCTGGTCGTCGAGCATGGCGAGCAGGAACCGGGAGCGCTCCTCCTCACCGACGCCGATCAGGGAGCGGCCGACGCCGATGAAGAACTCGAGGTCGTCCGGCGCCTCGGCCTGGTGTTCCAGCCAGGCTCCTTCGATAGAGTCGAAGTCGGCCTTCTCGATGCGGCTGCGGAGCTCTCTGGAGATCGCCATGGGACCGCAGAGGTTAACAGCTCGCCCTCACGCCGTCATTCCGCGGGGGGAGAGGCCGGGTACAGTAGCGTCCATGACCGAGGCGCCCGACGATCTGGAGCGGCGGCTGCGCGAGGCCGACACCGAAGAGCTCCACGGGCTCTTGCGCCAGCACGCCGACACGCTCGACGTGGTGACAGCAGTCCATGCCCTGCGGAATCCATTCATCGGCCGCGAGGGCATCGAGATCCTCGCCGCCCAGGGCCGCCTGCTCGCCGCCTATGAGGTCAAGCGCCAGATCGCGCTCCACCCGCGCGCGCCGGAGCCCCTGGCGCTGCGCTTCATCCCCTCGCTGTTCTGGCGCGACCTGCTGGAGATCGGCCTGGACACGCGGGTGCGCCCGACCCTGCGCCGGGCCGCCGACCGCCGCCTGATGGCACGGCTGAGCGGTCTCGCCATCGGCGAGAAGGTGGCCATCGCCCGCCGGGCCTCGCCGCGCGTGCTGGGGCGCCTGCGCCACGATCCGACGCCGCGCGTGGTCGCGGCCCTGCTGGAGAATCCGCGCGTCACCGAGGGCGTGCTGCTGCCGCTCGCAGCCAGCGAGGAGGCGCCGCCCGGAGTGCTGGAGCTGCTCGCCCGCAACCGCCGCTGGGGCGTGCGCTACGAGGTCCGCCTCGCCCTCTGCCTGAATCCGAGCTCCCCGGTACAGATCGTTCTGCCGATCCTGCCGTTGCTCCGCAAGCGGGATCTCCAGACGGTGGCGCGGACGGTGCGGCTCGCGATGGCCGTGCGCCGGCGGGCGCGGGTGCTGCTGGGCGAGGACGTTTGACGTCCGGGCTCCGGAGCGCCGGGCGCTCATGCCGCACCCCCATTTGACCGCACCGCAAAGCGCACGTACAGTAGCTTGCTGAGGTTTGATCCTGTTGGAAGACGACTCTTGGGGGGACTCTTGGTCGGTTCCGGCCGGGTTGATTGCAGCAGGAGCATCTCGCGGTAGGAGGGCCTCCTGGAAGAGTCAGGCTGGAAGCGTCGTAGAATCTCTTTTCTTTCGAACAGACTACCACGGATCGAGCACCGGCGGGGGATGGTGAGATGGACGGCCCGGGACGCTCGGACGCGATGACCGAGAAGCAGCGAGTCAACAACAAGCAACCTCCTTGGCAGAAGGAGGGGGACACCAAGGCGGTGCCGTTCGGCCCGTGGCTCCGGCGCCAGCGGGAGATGCGCGAGATCACCTTGCGCGAGATCTCGGACGCCAGCAAGATCAGCCTCCGCTATCTCCAGGCCTTGGAGGACGAGCGCTTCGACCTGCTGCCGGCGATGGTCTTCGCCAAGGGGTTCCTCCGCCAGTATGCCCGCTACGTCGGCCTGGATCAGGACGAGGTGGTGAACAGCTTCCTCGTGGCCTGCCGCGGCGAGGACGAGGAGGGGGAGCAGGACGAGTCCGAGCAGACGGGTGCACCGCTCCGTCGAGGCGCGACCGGGAACGCCTGGAAGTACGCCGTCCTGATCGTCGTGGTCGCGGCAGTGCTGCTCGCCCTGATCTTCTTGCTTCCACGCCTCCTCGGCGGCAAGGGCAGGCCCACGCCGAGCCAGCCGCCCCCCGGCATGGCGCCCTCTGGCGTGGCGGCGACCGAAGGCGCCGGGTCCCCAGCCGGGGCGGCCGGAACGGGGCCCGACGTCGCGGACGCCGGCACCGCGACCTCCCAGACGGCCGAAGCGACGGCTCCGCTCCGCGTCACGCTCGACTTCCGTGAGGACTGCTGGGTCGAGGCCACGGTCGACGGCGCCCGCCGGGTGAGCGAGATGCGCGTCCAGGGGGAGTCGCTGCAGCTCCAGGCCCAGCAGGTGGTCGAGCTGCGCCTTGGCAACGCCGGCGTGGTGGACATCGAGGTCAACGGCCGTCCCTATCCGCTCGATGCGACCCCCGGCCAGGTGCGGCGGGTCCGGATCGACCTTTCGGATCTTCCGGGAGGCGGGGCGGAAGGCGGCGCCGGCGCCCGTGCGCAGGACGTTTCGGGAGGGAGCCAGAGGGGCGTCCCATCCCAGCCGTGACCCCGGAGGAGCCCCAGACGACCAACCCGCTGATCGAGCGTGTGCTCTCCGGCGACGACGCCGGTCTTGCGCTGCTCGCGGCACAGGGCATCCTCCCCATCCCACCGGACGAGCTGATCCCGGTGCAGGTGGCACTGGTGTCGGGTGACGACCCGGACCTGGCGCGGGCGGCCCGGACGGCCCTCAACGAGCTGCCGGCCGACCGGCTGGTCACCATCATCAGTGACGGGATCGCCGCGGAGGTGCTTCGCTGGGTGGTTCGCGAGCGGCGCGATCCGCCCCTGCTCGAGGCGATTGTTCAGCGCCGGGACGTCCCCCACGATCTGCTGGCCGAAGCGGCGGAGATCCTGCCGCCGAAGATCCAGGAGCTTCTGCTCGTCCGCCAGGATGCGATCGTCGCCCACCCCGCGATCCTGGACTCCCTGGAGCGCAACCCCGACCTCTCCAACTACTCCCGCCGCCGGATCGGCGAATTTCGCGAGCACCTGCTGCCGACAGCGGGCCCCGCGGCTGACGAGCGAGAGGACGAGCCGACCGACGAGGAGGTCCGGCAGGCGATCGAGGAGGCGCGCAAGCGCCAGGTGGCGAGCGACCGGGCGGGGACGTCGGACAAGGACGAGAGCACCGGCCTCTCCGACGGCCAGATCCGGACGCTTCCTGTGCCGGTGCGGCGCAAGCTCGCCCGCACCACCAGCTCCAAGTCGCTCCGGGACATGCTGGTGCGGGACCCGAACCCCCAGGTGGCGCTCGCCGCGCTGAGCGGTGCCAACCTGACCGAGGGCGACGTCGAGAAGCTGGCGGCCAGCCGTTCGGTCGCCAGCGAGATCCTGGAAGAGATCGCGCGCAAGCGGGACTGGATCAACAAGTACAAGGTCGCCGCGGCGCTGGTGCACAATCCGCGGACGCCGCCCGGCCTGGGAGTCCGGCTGCTGCCGCGGATGTCGGTGCGCGAGCTCGGTCTACTCTCGAAAGACCACAACGTGTCGCAGGCCGTCCGAAGCAACGCACTCCGCTTGTATAGAATGAAGCGACGGTAACGGACGATTTATGGCGAAGAACTACTACGCCGTCCTGGGCATCCCCCAGGGCGCTTCCGATGACGAGATCCGGAAGCGGTTCCAGGCATTGGCGCGCGAGCGTCATCCCGACCGCTTCCGCGATGAGGAGAAGCGGCAGGCCGAGCGCGCGTTCCAGGACCTGACGGAGGCGTTCAACGTCCTCACCGATCCATCTCGCAGGCGCGCCCACGACCTGGAGCTGAGCCACCCCGGCAGCCGTGCCCCGAAAGGGAGCAACGGCGTCAGCCGGCCCGGTGACGACCGCGCCCAGCGCATCCGGGTCTACCTGGCCCGCGGTGTCCAGGCCTACAAGGAGGGAAACTTCAACGCCGCGGCCGAGAGCTTCGATCAGGCGACCCAGATCGATCCGAGCAACCCCCAAGCCTGGTACAACCTGGCGATGGCGTGCAGCCGGAGGGAGCGTTGGCTGACCCGGGGCGTGACCGCGATCGAGAAGGCCTGCGAGATCGAGCCGATGAAGGTGAGCTATCGCAAGCTCGCCGGCCGGCTGTGCGCTCGGGTCGGCCGGACCGCCCGGGCCGAGGAGCATTTCAAAGAGGCTCTGACCTGGGGCGGCGAAGACGCCGAGGTCGAGCGCGCCCTCGACGAGCTGCGCTCCGGCTCCAAGCGGCGAGGTTTCTTCGGAAAGGTGATTTGACGGTGCGAGTGAGCGCCTGCGGTCTCACCGATCCCGGGAGGGTCCGCAGCCACAACGAGGACTTTTTCGAGATCGACCCGGAGCGCGCGCTCTACGTGGTCGCGGACGGCATGGGCGGGCACTCCCATGGTGAGGTCGCGTCCAAGATGGCGGTCCAGGCGATCCAGGACTTCGTCCGCCGAGCGGAGTCGGGGGACGACACCTGGCCGTTCAACTACGACTCCCACCTCGAGCGCCACTCGAACATCCTCAAGGCCGCGGTGCGCCTGGCCCACGACCAGGTGCTCTCCGCCATCCGTGACGACGGCTCTCTCCACGGCATGGGCACGACCGTGGTCGGCTGTCTGGTCCGGAACGGCACCGCCGCCCTCGCCCACGTCGGCGACTCGCGGGCCTACCGGCTCCGCGACGGGCGGCTGGAGCTGTTGACCGAGGACCACACCTGGGTCAACGAGCAGGTGGTGGCGGGCTTCCTCTCGAAGGAGCAGGCGCGGGACCATCCGCTCAAGAACGTCGTCACCCGGGCCCTCGGCGGCGAGACCGAGGTGGCGGTGGACGTGCGCGAGATCGCCATGGAGCCGGGAGACACCCTCCTGCTCTGCTCCGACGGCCTGACCACCATGCTCGACGATCAGGAGATCGAAGAGTGTCTTCGGAAGTCGGCGGAGGAGCTCGACTGTGCGTGCAAGGCGCTGGTCGAAGAGGCGAATGCCCGCGGCGGGCACGACAATGTCACGGTGGTTTTGCTGCGCGCGGACGATTAGGAGTCTACAGGGACCGACTTCGTGACGAGTGAGTCGAGTTTCTCAAGTCGTCAGTTTGATGGGACGATCTATTGGGCTTCGGTCGACGTGACCAGCACGATGGTTCCTGCGCCCGCCAGGTCGGGGCGCCGGGCCAGGCCGGCCCAGGCGGTGGCTCCGGTCGGATCGGTGAAAATTCCTGCGCTGCGGAGGTTCTCCTGCGCCCGGCCGATCTCGTCGTCCGTAACCACTGTCACGTCGCCGCCGGTCCGCTCCACGGCCGCGGCCATGTCTTGCCGGCGGGGAGGGGTGGCGATGGCGATCCCCGCCGCCCGCGGCGGTCCCGCGCCGGGGACTCCGGGGCCATCCGGCGCCAGGCTCGCGTAGCCGGCGAGCTGGACAACGTGGAGCGCGGGCATGCGCTCCAACCGGCCGGCACGGACCAGCCGATCCAACCCCAGGGCGAGCCCGAGGAGGAGCGAGCCGTTGCCGGCCGGGAGCACCACGCGCCCGATCCGGTCACCGGTCTTTCCGCCCCTCACGCCGGCACCGCCGATTGCGTCGACTTCCTGTGCCAGGTCCCAGGCCAGGGTGGCGACCCCCGCCCGGAAGAAGGGCTGGACGATGTGGCTGGCGTAAGGCAGGTGGGGGAGGAGCCGCTGGGCGGCCTCGTAGGTCGCCTGGCGGTCGCCACGGATCACCTCGACTCGCGCTCCGAGGGCCGCGAGGCGCTCCAGCTTCTTCGCCGGCGTCGCCTCCGGCACCAGCACCCGGCAGGCGATCCCCCGGTCCGCCGCGGCCCGGGCCATGGCGATGCCGGCGTTGCCCGAGGAGTCCAGGAACACCTCGCGCAGGTTCCGGCGCAGGCAGGCGGCGGCCAGCACCTCGGCGCCGCGCTCCTTGAACGAGCCGCCGGGCGGCTCCGCCGAGCCCTGCTGGGAGACCAGGGTGCCCGCCAGCCGGACCGGCGGTCGGGCCAAGGGACGTGCCGGCAGCTCGTCCGGCGCGAGGCCGAAGGCGTGAGCCCAGGCGCGCAGACCGGGTTGAGCCGCGGGCGGCCTCCAGGCGAAGCCGTCCCGCAGCTCCCAGAAGCCACCGCAGGCAGTGCAGGTGGCGGGCAGCCCCTCCGACGGCTTAGCCGGATCGGATGGATAGGGCTGCCCGCACCTCCCGCAGGCGAGGTCGAACAGCGGGATCACTTGGCGGCCGAGACCCCTTGCGGCACGTCCATGTGGAGCTGGTCCGCGTCGCCGAAGACGTAGCCCTCGCGGGTCTTGACCTTGAGGTCCGGGTTGACGGTCTTGACGGTGACCTTCTGGTACCCGGTCTCACCGCGCGGGTGGCTGCTCTGGTAAGAGAGCAGGTAGTAGCCGTTGTTCTCGTCGGCGATCTGGGACAGCGGGGTCTGGAAGTTGGTGAAGTTGAAGAAGTAGCGTCCGCCGGTCTCCGTGGCCAGGCGGTTCATCGGGTCGGACATGGCGTGCTCGACCGTGTTCGGGCTCAGGTCGACCATGTACGCGGCCACGTTGTTCGCGTTGAGCGTCTCCATCATCGGCTGGTAGTACCGGATGTCCTCGCGGTCGGAGGTGGTGAGGATGCCGAAGCCGATGCCGAACATGACCAGGTTCTTGCGCGCCCGGATGTCGCCGGTGGCCTGGGCGACCAGCTCGAGGGCGCCGTAGATCCGGCGCGACTCCTTGCGCAGATAGCGACCCCGCGGCAGGTCGTCGACCAGGGACGGTCCGTTGCTGTTGCCGACCTGGGCGAACTCATCCATGTCCAGGCTCTTGCCCTGGATCGCCGAGTCGATCGCCTTGGCGATGGTGTCGTGGTCGCGGGTGAAGTCGGTCTGGACGCGCAGCCGGGAGTCGTAGGAGACCACCGCGACCCAGTCGTCCGGCAGCAGGTCCTCCTGCACCCACTTCTTGGCGAACCGCCCGGCGTTGAACTGCTGGCGCAGCAGTGGGACGTCGGTGTCGAACTGGCGCTGGCGCTGGTCCTGGAAGAAGAGGATGAAGTACCGGTCGTCCGGCAGGGTCTCGACGGACGCCTTCTTGGCGGCGACGGTGGGCAGGGCGCCGCCGACAAGGCGGTTGGCGTAGTAGGAGACGCTGGTGACCTTGCGGGCCTGGCCGGCCTCCTCGACCACGAAATCGTCGGGTCCGAGGCCGAGGACGGCGTTGCCGTCGGCATCGGTGACCAGGACGTCGAGCAGGACCTCGCCTACCTCCAGTTGCTCGCCGAACTGGCCTTGCGGCTGGTCGGGGGATGGGGCCGGCTGCTGGGCACCGGCGGCCGGCGCCAGGAGGACCAGCAGGGCCAGGGTGATCAGGGGGGTGGAGCGGGTGGTTCTCATCGGTCTTGACCTCTCCAGTGGACGGTTTCGTTGGCTCCGGAGGTCGGGGGACCGCCTCCGGAGCAGGGTCGAGGGCATGGGCATTGTAGGTTGTGCAAGCGATGGGCCACGGCGAGACGGTCTGCCGGGAGCGGGCCGGGAGGCCCCGCCTCCGGGACGCCGAGCGAACTGGACGGTTGGGGGCTCAACGCTCGGCTCGGCTCGGACCGCGCCGGGCCGGGCTGCCAGCTCAAAGGACTTGGCGCGCGCGGTCCTCAACGCCCTCCAGCGGGGCCTCCCGACCCGCTCCACACGCGCGGCGCTCGTCGGCCTGGCGATCTGTGGGCTACGATCGGAGACGATCATGGAGACACCCCCCTTCGACGTGCAATTCGAGCTCACCGGCTGGGCGCTGTTGTGGGCGGACCTGGAGATCGCGGACGGCGCGACGCCCGAGCTGGAGCCGTTGCGCGAGGAGACGGCACGGCGGGTGCGAGAGGAGCGGGACCTGTCGACCCTCTCATCCGGGCCGACGGTTGCGGCGCTCCGGCGGCTGTTTCGGGACGCCGGCACGGACCCGACCCGCTACCGGCCGTCGTCGGAGGCCCTGCTCCGGCGGATCCTGAAGGGGGATGCGATCCCGGCGATCCATCCTCTGGTCGATCTCAACAACTGCCTGTCGGCGCGGCTGGCGGTGCCGTGCTGCGTGATGGCCGGAGGGACGACGGAGCCGCCCTACGTCGTCCGGGCCGGGCGGGAGGGGGAGAGCTACGAGTCCCTCCGTGGCCCGTTCAACCTGGAGGGCCGGCCGCTCCTGGTCGACGCGCAGGGCCCGTGCGACACGCCGATCACCGGCAACGTCCGGGTCAAGGTGGAGGAGGGGACGCGGCGCGCCTGGCTGGTGGCCTACCTCCCGGCCGAGGCTCTCGCGCTGGAGGAGGCGGGGGCGGTGCTGGGGGAGCTCGTCGAAAAGGTCGAGGGGATTACGCTCCACGGGATGTTCGGGTCGGATTAGCCAGCCGGCTCCGCGGTCTTCACCGCCCTCCGCCCTCATCAGTCCTCTCAGTCCCATTCGCAAGGGCGCTCCCTCGGGTCCCCTTCGGTGCATACCGTTCGCTGCCGTAGCGACTCACAGTTCGGTCCAGTCTTTACCGCTGTCGCCCCACCCGCCGACCGGGGTGGGGGCAACGAGCAGCGACCCTCGTCAGTCGCCCTTGGCCGCCGCGTAGAACCCGCCGGACGCCGCCTGGGCCTTCAAGGCGTCGCTCGGTCGGTAGCGCGGGTGGACTTCGTCGGCGAGGCGGTCGAGGGTCTGGACGATCTCGCCCAGGCCGCGCGAGTCGGCGTAGCGGCAGAGGCCGCCGCGGAAGGGCGGGAAGCCGGTGCCGAAGATCATCGCGAGGTCGAGCTCGCCGGGGGTGCGGACGATCCCTTCCTCCAGGCAGCGGGCCGCCTCGTCGATCATCGGCAGCACCATGCGGTCGATCAGGGCCGTCGGGTCCGGGTTTTCGACCGTCGGCTGGAGGCCGAGGAGCGCGTAGACGCTCCGGTCGGGCTCGGTCCGTTTGGCTCTGTCTTTGCCCGGGCCTTTCTCCGTGGCGTAGGCATAGAACCCCTTGCCGTTCTTCTTGCCCAGGCGGCCGTCCTCGACCACTCGGTCCAGCCAGGCGGGAAGGGGCAGGCGGTCGCCGAACGCCTCGTGGAGGATGTGGGCCACCTTGACCGCCACGTCGATGCCGACCTCGTCGGTCAGGGCGATCGGTCCCATGGGCATGCCCCAGCCCTTCATGATCCGGTCGAGGTCCTCGATCCGGTGGCCCTCGTCCAGCAGCCAGAGGGCCTCGGCGAGGGTGAAGACCAGCAACCGGTTGACCAGGAAGCCCGGGCCGTCCTGGACCAGCACCGGGGTCTTGCCGAGCCGGCGCGCCAGCGCGAAGACGGTGTTGGCGGCCCACGGCGCGGTCTTCTTGCCGGCGATCACCTCGACCAGGGGCATTTTGTCCACCGGGTTGAAGAAGTGCATGCCGACGACCCGTTCCGGGTGCGGCGTTTTCTCACCGATCCGGTCGATCGACAGGGACGAGGTGTTCGACGCCAGGACCGTCTCCTCGCCGACCTGGGCGGCGACCTCGGCGAAGACAGCCTGCTTGACCTCGAGCTTTTCGACCACCGCCTCGATCACCAGGTCGACCCGCCCGAAGCCGCTGTAGTCGAGGGTCGGGTGGATGTGTGCCATCTTGCGCCGCATCTGCTCGGCGGTCAGCCGGTGGCGGTGGACCTGCTTGCCGAACACCTTCGCTGCGTGCTCCATGCCGCTGACCAGGGCCGGCTCGGCGATGTCCTTCATCCGCACGGGCAGCTGCTGGGCGGCGGCGAGCTGGGCGATGCCGCCGCCCATGACGCCGGCGCCGAGAACGCCCAGGTGGCCGACATCGCGAGCCTCGCCCTTGCGGCCCTTGGCCTCGACCCCGGAGGCCTTCTTGCCGGCCTCCATGAGCTGGAAGACGTGGATCAGGCTCTTGGCGACCTTGGACGTGGCCAGCTCGGCCACCGCCTTGGCTTCGGCGTTGAAGCCGGCCTGGAGGCCGTCCTGGATCCCCGTGCGCACCACCTCGATCGCCCGGAGCGGCGCCGGGTAGTGGCCGCCGGTGCGCGCCGCGGTCTGCTTGCGCGCCTGGTCGAACAGCAGGCGGCGGCCCAGGGGGTTCTTCTCGAGCATCAGCGCCTTGACCTTGAAGGGGACGTCCAACCCGCCGCGCTGGGGGCGCTTGCCGTCGGCGTCCTCCGCGGCCCAACCGGCGGCGAGCTCGCGGACGCAGTCGAGGAACCGGGCGTCCGGCACCAGGGCGTCCGCCAGCCCCATCTTGAGCGCCTTCTTCGGCCGGATCGTCCGGCCGGTGAGGATCATGTCGAGGGCCGCCTCGATCCCCACCAGGCGGGGCAGGCGGGTGGAGCCGCCCCAGCCCGGCAGGATGCCCAGCTTGATCTCCGGCAAGCCGATGCGGGTGCCGTCCCAGTCGCTCACCACCCGGTAGGTGGAGGCGAGGGCCAGCTCGGTGCCGCCGCCCATGGTGGTTCCCCGGATGGCCGCCACGGTCGGGAAGGGGAGCGCTTCCCAGGCGGCGAAGACCCGCTGGCCGAAGCGGGAGCCCGCCTCCGCCTCCAGCGGGTCGGAGACCTCGGCGATCAGCCCCAAGTCCGCGCCGGCGATGAAGTTCGTCTCCTTCGCCGACACCAGGACCAGGATCGCCAGGTCGGGGCGTTCGGCGAGCTCGTCGACCACCCGCTCGAGCTCCTGCAGGGTGGCGCGGTCGAAGACGTTCACCCGCTTGCCGGGTGCGTCGAAGGTCAGGGTCGCGAACCCGTCGCGGCCCACGTCGAGTCGGAAGGATGAGCCCGCCTTATTCATGGCTGTTCCTCAATGCAACATGCCTACCGGTCGCCCTGAGCGGACGGCTCGGCCGCGTCGGCCGCGCGGGGGGGCGCGGTCCGCTCGTACATGGCGTCGATCCGCTCGCCGTACTTGCTGTCGATCACCCGGCGCTTGACCTTCTGGGTCGGGGTCAGCTCGCCGCCCTCGATGGTGAACTCGTGGGGGACCAGGTCGAAGGCGACGATCTGCTCGTAGTGGGCCAGGTCCTGGTTGACGGTCGCGACCTCGCCCTCGATCAGCTTCCGCACGCGCGGATCGGTCGCCAGCGCCTGCGGATCGGAGGCGTCCAGGCCGAGCTTCTGGTGATCCGCCCAGGCGGCGACTCCTTCGAAGTCGGGCACGATCAGGGCGGAGAGGAACTTGCGCCGGTCGCCGATGATCACCGCCTGGCTGATGAACCGGCTGGCCTTGAGCTGGTTCTCGATCGGCGCCGGGGCGATGTTCTTGCCGTAGGCGTTGACGATGATCTCCTTCTTCCGGTCGGTGATCCGGAGGAACCCCTCCCCGTCGATCTCGCCGATGTCGCCGGTGTGGAACCAGCCGTCGCCATCGATCGCCTCGGCGGTGGCCTCCGGCTTGTTCCAGTAGCCGCGCATGGTGTTGGGGCCGCGCGACAGGATCTCGCCGTCCTCGGCGATCGCCACCTCGACGCCCGGGAAGGGCTGGCCGACGCTGCCGAGCTTGACCTTGCCAGGGGTGTTGACCGCGATCACCGGCGAGGTCTCGGTCAGGCCGTAGCCCTCGTAGATCTCGATCCCGGCGCCCCAGAAGAACTCGCCGATCTCCTTGGCCAGGGGGGCGCCGCCGGAGAAGGCGAACAGGAAGCGGCCGCCCAGGCGCGCCTTGATCTTGCCGAAGACCAGCTTGTCCGCCAACGCGAGCTGGAGGCCGAGGAGGCCGCCGGGGCTCTTGCCGCGGGTGCGGGCGGGGAGGGCGTCGCGGGCCACGCCCTGGGCCCACTCGAAGATCTTCTGCTTGACCGCCGAGCTCCTGGCGACGTTCTCCTGAATCTTGCCCAGCACCTTCTCGTAGACCCGGGGCACCGACACGAACAGGTGCGGTTTGACCAGCCCCAGGTCCTCGGCCAGGGTCTGGACCGACTCGGCGTAGGCGACCGAGCAGCCCTGGTGGAAGTAGCAGTAGTCGATGGTGCGTTCGTAGGAGTGGGCCAGGGGCAGGAAGGAGAGCGCTTGAAACTCCTTCTTGATGTCGAACAGCGACAGGGCCGCGTGCATGTTGGAGACGATGTTGCCGTGGGTCAGCATCACGCCCTTGGGCTCGCCGGTCGTGCCGCTGGTGTAGATCAGTGTCGCCAGGTCATCGGGGCCGATCTCGTGGATCCGGTCGCCGAACGCCTCGGCGTCGAAGTCGCTCCCCTCCTCGGTGAGGGCGGCGAGCGTGGTTACCTCCGCGCCTCCGACGGCCGCGCCGGCCACGTCGCTCTCGTCGCCGTCGATCAGCACGAACAGCTCCACGCCCGGCAGGTCCTTCCGGTGGCCGAGCAGGCCGTCGAGCTGCTCGCGGTTCTGGACGAACAGGAACTTGGACTCGCTGTCGTGGACGATGTAAGCCGCCTGGTCGGGGCGCAGGGTGGGGTAGACGGTGACCAGGGCGGCGCCGGTGCACAGGGTGGCGAAGTCGATGATCGGCCAGTGGGGGCCGTTCTCCGCCATCAGCGAGACCCGCTCCTCCCGTGCCAGGCCGCGCTTGTCGAAAGCGCGGGAGAGGCGCCGCACCCGATCGACCATCTCGGCGGTGGAGATCGGCTGGAAGTGCCCTGCGACCTTGCGCAGCAGAGCATCGGGCTTCTGGTGGCTGGCGGTGTGGAGGAAGAGCTCGGCGAGGGTGGTCACGGCCATGGCGGGTACCTCCTGGGGGCGGTCGTCCAAGGTGAGCTGTGCGGCTCCTGACCGGAAACGGACCGGAAACGGGGTGACTGCAGCGAGTTGATTCTAGCAGCCGGACCGGCCTACTCCCGGTCTTCGTCCGCTGGCGATCGGCGGCGGGCCGGCACGGCAGGCGAGCCCTCCCGACGGGTGGTTCCGCCCTTCCGTCCGATGTGACATCCTGGTCAACGCGCTCCTTCCGGCGCCGGCGACGGACCGCCGGCCGACCGGTGGACGTCCCCCACGAAACCCATCCAAGAAGGAGGATCCGGTGCACCGAACGATCCGCCCGCTCGCTCTGTTGACAGCGCTCGCGCTCTGCGTCGCCCTGCTCGGGACGAGCCCGCCGGCCGCGGCCAAGAAGAAGGCCGCCGCGCCGGCCATGGAACAGAAGAAGGACGAGCTCCTCGCCCCCAGCACATTCGCCGGTCTCGCACTGCGTGGCATCGGGCCGGCGGTGACTTCGGGGAGGATCATCGATTTCGCGCTCCACCCGGACGCGCCCTCCGTCTGGTGGGTCGCCTCCGCCTCCGGCGGGGTCTGGAAGAGCGAGAACTCCGGCACCACCTGGAGCCCGGTCTTCGACGGCCAGGGCTCCTACTCGATCGGCTGCCTCGCCATCGACCCGGACAACCCCAACGTGGTCTGGGTCGGCACCGGCGAGAACAACAGCCAGCGCAGCGTCTCCTACGGCGACGGCGTCTACAAGACCGAGGACGGTGGCAAGACCTGGACGAACACGGGTCTCGAGGACTCCCAGCACATCGGCAAGATCGTCATCGACCCGCGGGACACGGACGTGGTCTACGTGGCGGCTCAGGGGCCGCTCTGGAACGCCGGCGGCGACCGGGGTCTCTACAAGACCACCGACGGCGGCAAGACCTGGGCCAAGGTGCTCGACATCTCCAAGGACACCGGCGTGACCGACGTGGTCATGGACCCGCGCGACCCGGACGTCCTCTACGCCGCCTCCTACCAGCGCCGCCGCCGTGTCTGGACGCTGATCGACGGCGGCCCGGAGTCGGCGATCTACAAGTCGACCGACGCCGGCGCCAACTGGAAGAAGCTGGAGAACGGTCTGCCCAAGGTGGACATGGGCCGGATCGGTCTGGCCATCGCCCCTTCCGACCCGGATGTGGTCTACGCCATCATCGAGGCGGCCCATGACGCCGGCGGCTTCTTCCGTTCCACCGACCGCGGCGAGAGCTGGGAGAAGCGCTCCGGATACTTCGCGGGGAGCCCCCAGTACTACCAGGAGATCTTCGTCGATCCGCAGGACGCCGACCGGGTCTACGCCATGGACACCTTCATGCAGGTGACCGACGACGGCGGCGCCAGCTTCGGCCCGGCCGGGGAGCACGACAAGCATGTGGACAACCACGTGCTGTGGATCGACCCCCACAACTCGGACCATCTGATCAACGGCAACGACGGCGGCCTGTACGAGAGCTTCGACCGGGCGAAGACCTGGACCTTCTTCCCGAACCTGCCGGTGACCCAGTTCTACAAGCTGGCCCTGGACAACGCCAAGCCGTTCTACAACGTCTACGGCGGCACCCAGGACAACTTCAGCCTCGGCGGCCCGAGCCAGACCACCAGCTCGGGTGGCATCCAGAACCAGGACTGGTTCGTGACCGCCGGCGGCGACGGCTTCCAGACCCGCGTCGATCCGAACGATTCGAACATCATCTACGCGGAATCCCAGTACGGCAACCTGATCCGGTTCGACCGGGCGAGCGGTCAGCAGGTCGACATCCAGCCCCAGCCGGCCAAGGACGAGCCGCCGCTGCGCTGGAACTGGGACTCGCCGCTGATCATCAGCCCCCATTCGCACACCCGGCTCTACTTCGGCGCCAACCGGCTGTTCCGGAGCGACGACCGGGGGGACACCTGGACCGCCATCAGCCCGGACCTCTCCAAGCAGGTGGATCGGAACCAGCTCGAGGTGATGGGCCGCATCTGGAGCATCGACGCGGTGGCCAAGAACGCCTCCACGTCGTACTACGGCAGCATCGTCGCGCTCAGCGAGTCGCCGCTGGCCGAAGGTCTCGTCTACATCGGCACGGACGATGGGCTGATCCAGGTGACGGACGACAATGGCCAGAGCTGGCGCAAGATCGACCAGTTCCCCGGCGTGCCCAAGGGGACCTACGTCTCCAAGATCGAGGCCTCCAGGCACGACCCGGACACGGTCTTCGCCGCCTTCGACGACCACAAGAACGGCGACTTCAAGCCGTACGTGCTGAAGTCGACCGACCGGGGCGCCACCTGGACCTCGATCACCGGCGATCTGCCGGAGAAGGGCACCGTCTACGCCCTGGCCCAGGACCACGAGGACGCCGACCTGCTGTTCGCCGGCACCGAGTACGGCGTGTTCTTCACGCCCGATGGCGGCAGCCACTGGATCCAGCTCACCGGCGGCATGCCGACCATCGCCGTGCGCGACCTGGCGATCAAGGACAGCGAGGACGACCTGGTGGCCGCCACCTTCGGGCGCGGCTTCTACATCCTCGACGACTACAGCCCGCTGCGCCACGCGGACAAGGCGACCCTGGAGCAGGACGCCGTGCTGTTCCCGGTCCAGAACCCCTGGATGTACGTCGAGGGCTACTCGCCGCTCGGCCTGCCGGGGGCCGGCTTCCTCGGCTCCGACCACTTCCACGCCCCCAACCCGCCGTTCGGCGCGGTCTTCACCTACTACCTGAAGGACGGGCTGAAGACGAAGGCCGAGGAGCGCAAGAAGGCGGAGCAGGAGGCGCGCAAGGACGACAAGCCGATCACGATCCCGAGCTGGGACGAGCTCCGTGCCGAGCACCGGGAGACCGCGCCGTCGATCCTGATCACCGTGCGCGACGCGGACGGCAACGTGGTCCGGCGCCTGGACGGGCCGGTCTCCGCTGGTTTCCACCGGGTCGCCTGGGACCTGACCTTCCCGTCGTCGCGCCCGGTCAACCTGAAGCCGCCGATGCGCGACAACCCGTTCTATGAAGCACCGAGCGGGCCGCTGGTCGCTCCGGGCACCTACAGCGTGTCGATCGCCGAGGTGGTCAACGACCAGATCACGCCGGTGAGTGCGAGCCAGACCTTCACCGCCGAGCCGCTGGGCACGGCGACCCTGCCGGCGTCCGACCAGCAGGCGCTGATGGAGTACCACCGCAAGATGGCCCAGCTCCAGCGGGCCGTCCTCGGCGCCTCGAAGGCGGCCGGCGAGACCGCGGATCGCATCGCTCACGTGCGCAAGGCGATCCTCGACACGCCGGACGCCGACATCGCCTTGGTGGCGAAGGTGCGGGACCTCGAGGACCGGCTGGCGGATCTGCGGGTCGCCCTCGAAGGGGACGACGTCGTCGCCAGCTACAACGAGCCGACGCCGCCGTCGATCACCGAGAGGATCCAGCGGGCGATCTACGGCAGCTGGAGCTCGACCGCGGCGCCGACGGCGACCCAGAAGAAGGCCGTCGAGCTGGCCGACGAGGCGTTCCGCGACGTGCTCGCCAAGCTGCGGACCCTCGACGCCGACCTGACCGGCCTCGAGAACCAGTTGGAGGCGGACGGCGCGCCGTGGACCCCGGGTCGGCTGCCCACCTGGCCGCCCCAATAGGGGATCGGTGGCACCACCTCCTCCCGGCCCTCGCCCCCCGTGGCGCGGGGGCCGGGAGGGGCCCGTTCGGGGAAGTTTCCGGATGGGGTTGACCGTTCAAGAAGAGGGCGATATCGTTCGCCCTCGCGCGGGGCACGATGCCACACGGCTGCCCCGCGTTTTCCGGTACGGGGCGTAGCTCAGCCTGGTAGAGCGCACGGTTCGGGACCGTGAGGCCGGAGGTTCAAATCCTCTCGCCCCGACCATCCGGATCTGGGATTCCCGACGACAACCTGCTGCGAGCCGTGATGGCGGGCCATCTCGACCCGTCCTCGCTCATCGCTCCCTGCGACGTACCCGGAGGGTACGCCTCAGTCGCTCTTCGCTTGCGGTGGGCCGATCTGACCCACCCTCACGGCCCTCGCGACGGTTGCCGTCGGGAGTCCCAGATCTTCTGCTCCTCGGGGTTCTGGCCTTCTGAGTCCGCGATGGCGGGCCATCTCAGGCCGTCCTCGGTGGCTTGATCTGACCTACCCTCGAACCTCTCGCGACGGGGCGTCGGGAAAGCTCTGAACCCCCTTCGCTTGGCTGCCTCCGTTTCCCTGGTCGGAAGCACACTTCTTCCTTCCCTTTTGCTGCGGTAGACCGGCAGACGTTCCGCGGGGGGAGCGGCCGGCGGGGTGGGGCTGCAGGGGTGCTCGGCGACCGCGCCCACGAAGGCCCTGGCAGGGCAGGGCGGTCTGTCGCGGGCGCCGGGCAGGCGAGGACTGGCCCAGGGAGTCTGTTCATCCGAGCCGGCCCCTGCGGCCCCGCTCCGCCGGCCGCTCCCGGCGAGCTTCGACTACCACGCAATTCCGCCCTGAATAGACAACGGGCGGGGCCTCGGTGTGAGACCCCGCCCGCGGTACTACTTCGCGACGAAGAAGGTTGGCCGCGCCACGACGGCGCGTCCAGCCCCCGGTTTCCCTTCAGTCAACCGTAATGATCAAACCCATCATGCGACGCCGGTGGTCTGCGCCACCGGCTCGACGCCTCTCGCGGCCCACTGGATCGCAGTCTTCTCCCAGTCGGCGTCCGAGGAGGCGTCGATGAACCGAACCCGGTCCCCGATTCCCGTCTCGGCGATCAGGCGCCGGGCCTGGAGCGTCATGATCGCGCTCTGCAGCACGATTCCGGCGCGGGCCATGCCGACGTCGATGGCGATGCCGATCTGGTCCTTCATCAGCTCGGCGACCTCGTTCGAGAACGCCCGGTTCTCACGCATGTCGACGACGATGCCGAAATTGTCGTCGAGCTTCTTGCCCAATGCCTGGATCTCGTGGTTCATCGAGCTGACTTCGTCCGGATTGATGAACCCGAGGATTGACAGCTTCATGCCGTAGTCGGTCTGTACGACCCCGAACTTCTTGCTCATGTTCCCTTGCTCCTCGTTCCCAGAGATCCTCAATCCCCGGGGCTCCGCGGCCCGGGATCGGATCCGATCTGTCCGCAGGATGCGCGCGGACTCTCGTGCGCGGAGACCGAAAGCCCGCCTTCATTGGTGCCAGTGTCCGGACCCCTCGAATCGGGACACTTGACCACCTGATCCAGTGCGCGCCTACTGTGATCCGTAATTGCGCGGGTTTTCCTTGGAATCCTCCCGCCGGAAAGCTTCCATCGAGTGTCCTCCCGGGCCGTCTCGTCTAGAACGTGAGCCCGAGCGTCGCCAGGAACGAGTCCGACGCGTTCGACTGGGTCACCTCGGTGCCCGGCACCGGACCGGCCGGTGACACGAAGGGCCCGGAGACGTCGTGGCGGAAGCCGCGGTAGTAGGCCACGTCCAGGCGCAGCTGCTGGTCGACCTTGTACCCCAGGCCGACGCTCGCGTGGTTCGAGAAGGTCGCCGGCGCCGGCGTGGAGAAGAACGCCAGCTCCTCGCGGATCGGGCTGTCGGCGTGGTTGTAGCCGGCGCGGAGCGCCCAGTGGGGGCCGACGCGCCACTCACCGCCCAGGGCCACGACCACGATGTCGTCCCAGCCGAAGCCGCGCAGCGACCCGTCCGGGTTGAAGCCGGACTGGCCCAGGCCGTCGACGCCGTCGTAGCCGATCCAGCGGACGTCGAGGGCCAGGTCGAAGGTGGACGTGGGGCTCCACGCGGTACCGACCACCGCCTGGGCGGGGACGCCGACGTTGAACTTGAAGCTCCGGTCGAGGCCGAAGGTGGGCAGGTTCGGATTGGCGACGGACGAGTTGTACTCGAAGTCCTGGAACGACTGCTCGCTGGTGTACGAGGCCGCGAGCGACCAGGTCGGCGTCGCCCGGAACAGCAGCCCGAGCTGGAAACCCTGGCCCCAGGCGTCTTCGGAGTTGGCCGCGGGGTAGTAGCAGGTGGTCGGGCCGGAGCAGTCCGGCGCGGCGAACGCGGCGGCGGTCGAGCTCAGGCGGGCGTAGCCCAGGGTCAGGGCGCCGCCGATCGAGAGCTTCGGGTTGACCTGGTAGGCGACGGCCAGTGGCAGGCGCAGGTACTGGTACTCGGAGTTGACCCTGCCGAATCCGAAGGGCTGGGGCGCGAGCAGTGGGTTCGAGGAGTCCTGGGGGTAGTCGGTGACGAACCCGGCCATGGCGAGCGTGCCGAAGCCGACCGCCCAGTTGCTGCCCTTCTTGTGGCGGGCCCAGGCGACGTCCGGAAGCGGCTGGAGGCCGCTGTCGTCGTCGGTCTTGCCGGAGACCGCCCCGAACGGCGTCTGGACGGTCGACGAGACCTCGGGCGAGCCCTTGATCAGCTCGATGCCGAACTGCACCTGGTCGCCGTCGATCGCGGTCAACGCCGCGGGGTTGAATCCCAGAGCGGTGAGCGGGTCGGTGTTGGTCAGCGCGGCGCCGGCCCCGCCCATGGCGGTGTTGCGGGCGCCGAAGCCGGGAACGAAGTGGCCATCGAGAGCGGCGGCGGGCGCGGCGAGCGCCAGCAGGGCCGCAGGGATCACGGCCAGGAATCGGAAATGACGGGACATGCTTCCCCCCTTTGTCTGAGCCGGTTGTCTGAGCAGGTCGGGCCGGGCTCGATCGGATATCGGATGAGGTTCAGGACGCGTTCTATCGGCAGCGTCTTGCTTCCGGAGCGCAGAGATTGCGCGATCCGGAGTTTCAGCAGGCGCATCAGAGTGCACAGTGGGGTGGCCGGGGAGATCGGGACACCCCCTCCGCCGGCCCAACCGGCGGGCGCTCGGCAGCCTTGCCAGCCCGGAAGGAATCTCCTATCCTGACCACTTGCCGCGGAGACTCCTGAGACACGGGTTTCTTGAGAGGTGTCTTGGATCCTGGATTTTCGGCACCGTTTGGGATGGACCGAAGGATGACGACGAGCCGAGGAGATGCCGCTGACGACCGCTACCTCCTGATTCAGGCGGGTGAGGATCAATGCGTCCTGCCGCTCGCCCGGGTGCGGCGGATCGTCCGCGATCTCCAGGTGACGCCGCTCGCCGGCGCCACCCAGGAGCTCAAGGGGCTGGCGGAGTTCGGCGGCGAGCCCTTGCCGGTGCTCGATTTCTCGCGCCTGATCGGTGCCACGCCCGGGGCCAACCCGGCCTACCCGGTGACCGTGATCGCCTGGGCCGGGCCGGCCGAATCGCGTGAGCTCGTCGGGCTCCAGGTGGACGCCGCCGTCGAGGTGGTCACCATCAAAGCCGACGCGGTGGTTCCCGGCGGTGAGGGCATCGTGCGCGGCGACGTCAGCCTGCGCGACCGGCCGGTGCGGGTGATCAGCCTGTCGGCGCTCGGAGCCGGCGGGTGAAGGACGAACGGGTCCTGCTGCTGCGCCGCGACGGCCACCTGTGGGGCGTCGTCCACGACGCGGTGCGCACCGTCACCCGCGGCCGGGACGGCTACAGGATCTGGCTTCGCAGGCGGGATCTCGCCGCCGACGACGTGCTCGGCGTGATCGAGAACATGCACGTGTGGCCGGCGGGCGGCGCACTGACGCGATTCTGGGGAGAGAAGGCCCGGGGCCTGGCGGTCCACGAGTCGACACCGCTGGTGGTGGTCGACCCGGACAGTCCGCCGGCGATCTTCGGGTCGGATGCAGCTACGGAGACTTCCGATGGACACGACGACCAACCCTCGCACTGACCGCCTCGACGCTTCGCTCGTAGGCCTCGGGGTCACCGTGGGGCTCGCCCTCACCGGGCTGCTCCTGCTGCTCGTCGCGAGCGCCCGCGGCGGCCCGGACTGGCCGTTCGGCCTCTACCTGCTGGTCGCGGCGATCGGCGTGCTCGCCTACCTGCTGATCGCGTACCGCGACCACCGCCGCCGGCAGGTGGCGCTGGAGGAGGCCGTGGCGCTCCGCGGCGAGATCGAGGACGGGCTGGTCGCCGCTCTCGACGAGATCCGCGCCGGCGACCTGGTGTCGTGCAGCCGCAAGGCGGAGCGCTTGCCGAGCGTGCTCCACGACGCCTTCGTCAGCGCGGCGGACGCGATCAACGCCCTCGCCCAGCAGATCCAGAACAGCTCGATCGACGTCGCGTCGGCGGCGAACTCGGTCAACCAGATCGCCTCCGAGCTGGCCTCCGGGTCGTCGGAGCAGGCCGCCTCCGTGGTGGAGATCACCGCCGCCATGGAGGAGCTGGCGCGGACGGCGGCCCAGATCGCCGACAACGCGTCGACCCAGGCGGACCTGACCGCCCAGGCCGAGGCCAGCGGCTCGGTCGGCTCCGAAGCGGTCGATGAGGCGGTCCAGGGCGTCGAGGAGGTCAAGAAGCGGATCAGCGGCATCGCCACCCGCGCCGACACCCTCGGCACCCGGTCGAAGGAGATCTACCGGGTCCTGGACCTGATCACCGACATCGCCCAGGAGACCCACATCCTGTCGCTCAACGCGGCGATCGAAGCCGCCGCCGCCGGCGACCACGGGCGGCGGTTCTCCGTCGTCGCCGAAGAGGTCCGCCGGCTGGCCCAGCGCTCCCAGGAGTCGGTCGACTCCGTGCGCAACCTGCTCGACGAGTTCACCAGCTCGATCCGGGCGACGGTGGTCGCCACCGAGGAGGGCTCGAAGGAGGCCGCGCGGGTGCTCGAGCGAGCGCGTGCCGCCGCCGCGGCCATCGACGAGCTCAAGAGCGCCTCCTCCGACACCGCCCGGGTGGCCAAGGAGATCTCCCTCGCGACCCAGCAGCAGAACGCCGCCTCCGACCAGGTGGTGCTGACCCTGAAGGAGGTCAGCCAGGTCGTCCAGCGGATGGCCGACAGCCTGAAGCAGTTCTCGTCCACCGCCGACCAGCTCAACGACCTCGGCCTCGCCATCCAGCTCGTCGCCCAGTCGTTCAACCTGGAGTCGCCCCATTCGCTCAAGCGCCTGGCCGGCAAGTGGGCCGCCGAGGTGCGCAAGCGGTTCGGCTCGTGGGAGGCGATCGAGGCGATGCTCTCCGAGATGCTCGCCGACAACGGCTTCGTCGAGCTCGCCTACGTCATGGACGCCGGCGGCTCCCAGCTCGCCCTCACCGTCAACGAGCAGGTGGCCGGCGACCGGGATCTGCCACAACAGCTCAAGAGCGGCGAAGGGCTCACCGAGCGGCCCTGGTTCCGCGGCGTCATGCGCGAAGGGCGGACCATCATCACGCCGGTCTACGAGTCGCTGCTCTCCGGCGAGCCGTGCTTCACCGTCGCGGCGCCGGTCAAGAACGAGAACGACTCGATCATCGGCGTCATGGGGGTGGACGTGAACGTCGACTCCTGGACGAAGATCTGATCGGAGCTTCCGTGAGCCGCCCTGCTACGACCGGCGATGCGCAGCCATCTCGCACCGTCCTCGGCACTCTCTCCCTGCGACGTACCGCTGCGGGTACGCCTCGGTCATTCGTCGCCTGCGGGCGGCACGGTCTGACCGCGCCTCGCCGCTCTCGCGACGGGCGGTCACGGAAGCGCCGATCCCCGGGGATCTGAATGGCAAAGCGGCCCCTAGATCCCGAGCTCCAGGAGCTGATCCCTCTCTTCGTCGACGAGGTGCGGGACCGCCTGGAGCGCCTGGCGACCCTGGTTCCGCGGCTGCCGGACGACGAGGACGCGCGCAGCCAGGTCAAGCGGGAGCTGCACACGGTCAAAGGGGCCGCGCGCATGCTCCAGCTCGGTCAGATCGCCGAGCTGTGCCACGCCTCCGAAGAGCTGGTGGACGAGGGGCCGGGCAGGGCCGGCGGCCTGCTCACCCGAGTGGTCGATCGCCTGAGCGGAATGGTCGACACCGTGGCCTCCGGCGAGCAGCCGGAGGCGGACGCCGAGCTGCTCCGCCTGGTGGTCGAGGCCCACGAGCAGGCCGGGGCCGGGGACGGGACGGAAGGGGAGGGGGCCGGCGGCTCCGGCGGGAAATCCGGCAAGGCGAAACCGTCGAGCACCAAGCGCAAGGCGTCGACCGCCAAGAGCAAGGGATCGAAGGCAAAGAACGGGTCCCAAGCCAAGGCCCGATCCAAGGCCAAGCCCCGAAGCCGGGCCAAGGCCGACGCCGCGACCGACGAGCCGTCCGGGCCGGCCCCGGCGGCGGAGACGGCGGCGTCCGACGGTGCCGCGGCGGAGGCCGTCACCGTCGGCGTCGCCGGGGTCGCCGAACCGGAAGACCGGGCCAGCACCGCGGCGCGGCCGAAGCCTGACAAGGCGGTCGGCCAACTGGGGGGATCGGACGTTCGGGTGGACGCGAAGTCGCTCGACGCGGTGGCGGACAACGCCACCCAGGTGCGCATCCTGGCGCTGGCCGCCCGCAACCCGATCCAGCGTATCTACGAGCTCGCCAAGCTCGCCGAGGACGGCATGCGCGAAGACCAGCCGAAGCAGATCCTGGCGGTCCTCGGCACCATGCTCCGGCGGCTCGCCGTGGACATCGAGTCGAGCCAGCGCCGGCTGCTCCGGTCCGCCGAGGACGGGCTGGACACCCTGCTGACCCTCCAGCTTCAGCCGCTCCGGGCCTACTTTCTCCACCTGGCCCGCTACGCCCGGGAGCTGGCGCGCTCTCTGGGGCGCGACGTGGAGGTGGAGATCGTCGGCGAGGAGACCCGCCTGGACCGCCGGATCGCCCGGGAGCTCGAGGAGTCCCTGCTCCACCTGGTGAGGAACGCCGTCGATCACGGCATCGAAGGCCCCGACACCCGGGAGGCGGGAGGCAAGGCGCCGGTCGGCAAGCTCCGCCTGGCCGCCGAGCCGGAGGGTGGGCGGGTGCGCCTGACGATCGCGGACGACGGCGCCGGCATCGACCCGAAGGCAATCGCTGCCCAGGCGGTGCGCGCCAGCCTGGTAGACGCGGCCTCGGCCGACTCGCTGAGCCGGGACGAGATCTACCGCCTTCTGTTCACGCCCGGCTTCTCGACCCGGCGCAAGGTGTCCGAGATCTCCGGCCGGGGCGTCGGGCTGGACGTGGTCGCCTCGTCCGTGAACCGGCTCGGCGGCGAGGTCTTCCTGTCGTCGGAGCCGAAGGTGGGGACCACCGTGGTGGTCGAGGTGCCGGTGGCCCGCCGCGGCGAGCAGGTGCTCCTGGTGCGCATCGGCCGGGCGCGGCTCGCCCTGCCGTCGGTGCCGATCCGCCAGGTGGACAGCTTCCGCACCGAGGACGTGATCGAACGCGACGGCCGCACGTTCCTCCACATCGACGACCGGCTGGTGGCGTTCGTCCCCATGGCACGGCTGTTCGGTCAACAGGCGCCGGAGGAGCAGCTCCTGCTGCGCGGCCGGGTCTCCGGACAGCCGCTCGCGCTGGCGGTCGACGCGGTCGAGGGAGAGGAAGAGGTCCTGGTCCGGCCGATCACCCGGACGGCGTCGGTCGAGCGGGCGGTCGACGGCGTCGCGCTGCTCGCCTCCGGAACGCCGATCGGCGTCCTCTCGCCGGCGATTCTGGCCAAACGTGAGCTGTTGCAGGGGACCCGGCGGGCGGTGGTTCAGGAGGAGCACCTGGAGCGGGTCAAGGTGCTGCTGGTCGACGACTCCCTGGTCACCCGCGAGATGGAACGCCGCCTGCTCGAGGACGCCGGGTTCGACGTCACCGCCGCCATCGACGCCGACGAGTGCCTGAACTACCTCGGCGAAGGGGAGTACGATTGCATGGTGACCGACATCGAGATGCCGGGCATGAACGGGTACGAGCTGACCCGCCACTTGCGCAACATCCCCCAGTTCTCCCAGCTCCCGATCATCGTCGTCTCGACGCGCGACCGGCCCGAAGACCGCCTCGAAGGCCTGCAGGCGGGCGCCGACGCGTACCTCACCAAGCAGGGCCTCGACGCCGGCGAGCTGGTCGACCTGGTGCGCCGGTTGAGCGGCAGCCGCTGATCCATGGGACACGACGCACGGAAAGGTGAGGATCGCCTCCGGGTCCTCCTGGTGGACGACTCCCCGTCGGTCCGCGCCGTGCTCAAGCGGTTCTTCTCCTGGACCGAGGACATCGAGGTCGTCGGCGAGGCCGCCGACGGCCAGGCCGGTGTCGACCTGGTGTGCCAGCTGGAGCCGGACGTGGTCCTGATGGACCTGGTGATGCCCGGCATGGACGGCTATGCCGCCACCGAGCGCATTATGGAGATCAGGCCGACGCCGATCGTCGTGCTCTCCGCGCGGGCGAACCGCAACCAGATGCGAATCGCCTTCGAAGCGATGCGCCGCGGCGCGGTGGAGGTGCTCGCCAAGCCGGAGGACACGACCAGCTGGCGCCAGCTCGCCGAGACCCTCCCGGACATGGTGCGCACGGCCGCCGCGGCGCGCCCGGAGCCGCAGCGCAAGAAGCGGGTCCGCCCACGGCCGGTGGAGGTCGCGAGCCGTGCCCTGCGATGGATCGGCATCGGCGCCTCGACCGGGGGACCGGCGGCGCTGCGCGAGCTGTTCGAGGCCCTGCCGGACCAGTTCCCGATGACCATCCTGGTGGTCCAGCACATCACCACCGGCTTCGAGGCCGGCCTGGCCGACTGGCTCAACCGGGAGTTCGTACCGGACGTGCGGCTGGCCGAGGACGGTGAGGAGGTCCATCCCGGCACCGTGCGTCTGGCCCCCGGCGACGCCCACCTGACGCTCGCGCCCGGCGGCATCCTGCGGCTCGACCGGATCAGTCCACCCCGCTCCGGTCACCGGCCGTCGGCCGACGCCCTGTTCGCATCCATGGCGCGGACCGCCCCGTCCCTCTCCGCCGGCGTGATCCTGACCGGCATGGGCGCCGACGGCGTCGAGGGGCTGCTGGCCCTCCACGACGCGGGCGGGCTGACCATCGCCCAGGACGCGGCGTCCTGTGTCGTCCACGGCATGCCGCGAGTGGCGGTGGAGCGGGGCGCGGCGGAGCTCGAGCTGACGCCGGCCCAGATCGCCCGCTACCTCACCGGTGGCCGGGGAGCTGGCCGGCTCCGGGACGGTGGGCCCCGGCGCGGAGGCCCGGGAGAGGGAGCGTGAGGGGCGCCGCGACCGCCGTGGTGCCGCAGCAGGCGCTCGAGCGGCTGGTCCTGCTGATCCGGGACGAGACCGGCAACATCGTGCCCCCGGCGCGCCACGGCTTCCTGGAGGAGATCGCCGCGCGCCGGGCGCGGGCCCACGGCTTCTTCGACGCCACCGACTACGTCCGGGCGCTCGCCGTCGGCCAGCTCGAGGGGGAGTGGGAGCAACTGATCACCCTGGTGACGGTCAAGGAGTCCTACTTCTTCCGGGCTCCCCAACAGTTCCGGGCGATCGAGCGCCACGTGCTGCCCCGGGTGATGGCCGCCAAAGAGCGGGGAGACCAGACGCTCCGCATCTGGTCCGCCGCGTCCGCCCGGGGCGAGGAGCCGGCGACCCTGGCCCTGATCCTGGCCGAGCACGACGCCCTCTGCTCGTGGAGCTGGAAGGTGATCGCCACCGACGTGGACCGGGACGCCCTCGCCGCCGCCGAGCGGGGCCTCTACGGGGAGCGCGCCGTCTCCCAGGTGCCTGAGCGCCTGCTCGAGCGCTGGTTCACCCGCCGTGGCGGGCTCTACGAGCTCTCGCCGGCGATCCGCCGCCGGATCGAGTACCGGCCGATGAACCTCTCCCATGTGCCCTACCGCGGCCTCACCACCGAGCCGTTCGACCTGATCCTGCTGCGCAACGTGCTGATCTACTTCGGCCGGCCGCTCCAGCGGCGGGTGGTCACCGAGGTCACGCGCAATCTCGCCCGCCACGCCTACCTCTTCCTGGGCGCCTCCGAGACCCTGTGGCAGATCTACGACCGGCTGGCCCCGGTCGACCTCGGCCAATGCTTCGCCTACCGCTACCCGGAAGAGGTCGAGGCCGCCGAGCGGCTCCGCCGGCTGCCCCCCTCCAAGGCGGCCGCGCCGGTGAAGCCGACCACGCCGCCGCGAGCGGAGCGGCAGCCGCGCCCGTTGCCGTCCTCTCTGTTCGCTCCGGCGCAGGCTCCAGGAGCGGGGCGCACCGAGCCGCGGCCGGTCCCCGAGCCGGAGCCGCCGCCGCTCGACGGCCACACGGTGACCGACGAGGTGCGCGGGGACGACTCCGACCACCCGCCGCTGGCGCCGGGAGGGAGCGCCCAGGATCTCTTGGTGCGTGCTGCCGACGCCCTGGCCGCCAACCGCCTGGAGGAGGCGAGCCGGCTGGCGGCCGAGGCGCGGGACGCCGACCCGTCCGAGCCCGCGGTCTACGCGCTGGAGGGATTCCTAGAAGACCTCCAGGCCCGTCCGCGGGAGGCTTCCGGGGCCTACCGCGCCGCCCTTTACCTGGACCCGGCCCTGTTCCAGGTGCGCGTCCTCCTGGCCGATTGCCATGCCCGCCTGGGCAACCGGGACCGCGCGGAGCACGAGTACCGCGAGGTCCTGTCGGTGCTCGAGCACGAGGGCGCCCGCGAGCTGGTGCTGCTCGAGGAGCTGCCGTTCCCCAACCGGACGCGGGCACAGCGGCTCTGCCGCCAGGCCCTCGGCCGGCGGTAGACTCATCCCCCCATCCCCTCGATCCCCTTTGGGAGAGCGCTGGGGAAGAGGTCGCGGTTCTCGAGTGTCACAGGCGCGGATAGGTTCGCTGCGCTCCGATCGGCCAGGATGATCCACTGGATCTCCCCTCATCCCCTCGATCCCCTTCCCGCCCTCCGGGGGGAAGGGGACGCCCCCTCCTCCGGGGGGGGCTCGTTGGGACATCCGGGTGCTTCGAGCGTACAATCGGGATGGAACGAGATGATCTCGACGCCCTCATCGGTCCGCGCCCCCGTCGTCGCCGGGCTGTTCTATCCCGGCTCCGCCGCCGCGCTCCGGAGCGCGGTCCACGGCCACTTGGCCGACGCTCCGCCGTGGCCGGCCGGGCGGCCGCTCCCCAAGGCGGTGATCGCGCCCCACGCCGGCTACGCCTACTCGGGCCCGACGGCCGGGTTCGCTTTCCGTGCTCTCGCTGGGAACGGTGGGGCGGGCGATGGCGGAGAGGATCAGGACAGAGAGCGTGCCATCGAGCACGTCGTTCTGCTCGGGCCGTCCCACCGGGTGCCCTTCCGCGGCCTCGCCACCCCGGGTGCGGCGGCCTACGCCACGCCGCTGGGCGAGATGGCCATCGACGCCTCGCTGGTCGCCCGCGCCGAGCGCCTGCCGGTGGTCGCGCCCTATCCCGCGGCCCACGCGCCGGAGCACTCTCTGGAGGTGGAGCTGCCGTTTCTCCAGGAGCTGTTCGCCGGCGCGACCCTGCTGCCGCTGGTGGTGGGGGATACCGAGGCGCAGGACGTGGCGGCGGTGCTCGAGGCGGTCTGGGGCGGTCCCGAGACGCTGATCGTGGTGAGCTCGGACCTGTCCCACTACCTGACCTACGACCGGGCGCGGGCCGCCGACGGCGAGACGGCGCGGCGAATCCTCGCCCTGGACGCCACGCTCGACCCATACGACGCCTGCGGCGCCTTCCCGATCAACGGCCTGTTGACCGCCGCCGCCGCCCACGGCCTCGAGGCCGAGCTCCTCGACCTCCGGAGCTCCGGCGACACCGCCGGCGATCGCGACCGGGTGGTCGGCTACGGCGCCTTTGCGTTTGCGTGAGGGGCCGACCCGCCCTCCGGGGGGAAGGGGACGCCCCCTCCCGTCCCTCTTGCTCCTAGGGTAATGCGGTTTCGGCGCCTCGGAACGTCGACGAACGGTGCGGATGTGGAGCGGTGCGGGAGGCCCCGGTGGAGGGCTTGAGGCCCGCGCCACTGGTGCGTTCGCGTGCCCGGACCGGTCCACGCGCGAGGCCGAACCGAGCCGCGCGCAGAGCGCTCAACCATCCAGATCGCGCGGTGTCCCGGAGCCGGGGCCTCCCGCGCCGCTCCCGACCCCGCCTCGGACCCCCTTTCGGGCATCCGCACAGCGCCGGTGTCGAGACTCGGTAGGTTCCTCGCGGAGCTGCGGTTGGTCGAGTTGCGATCGACCTTGATGATCCACTGGATCTCCCCCCAATCCCTCGTTCCCTTTCGGGCACCCGCGGGCAGACAGGTTCGATCCTCGGAGGGTTCCACGCGGTGCAGCGGTTCGTCGGGTCGCGATCGATCTTGATGATCCATTGGATCTCCCCCCAATCCCTCAATCCCTCTCCCACCCTCCGGGGGGAAAGGGACGCCCCCTCCCGTTTCCGGCTTCGCTCGGGGGCTGTGCTCAGGTATCGCCAGGTGTGTCCCTGGAAGTGTCTGGTGCGCGGCCGTCCGAGGCTCTATTCCGCCCGGAGGGCTTCGATCGGGTCGAGGCCGGCGGCGCGCTGGGCCGGCAGCACTCCGGCGACAAGGCCGGTGGCGGCGCTGACCACCAGCGCCGCGACGGCGAAGAGCGGCGGCGTGGCGATCGGCAGCCCGGGGACGGCGGCCCGGAGCAGGGCGCAGAGCCCCGTTCCCACCCCCAGGCCGACGGCGCCGCCGAGCAGCGCCAGCACCGCGGCCTCGGTCAGGAAGACGCCCCGCACCTGGGCCCGTGCCGTCCCCAGGGCGCGCAGCAGGCCGATCTCGTGGGTCCGCTCGCCGACCGCGATCCACATGGTCGTCAAGATGCCGATCGCCCCGACCAGGAGCGAGATGCCGGCGATCGCGCCGACCGCCACGGTGACCGTGCGCATGACGTTGTCGAAGACGTCGAGCATCGCTTCCTGGGAGGTGATGGTGAAGTCCTCGCGACCCCGGTGGCGGTCGGCCAGCACCGCCGTGACCTGCTTCACCAGCGTGTCGGCCTCCGCCCCCGGGCGGTACTGGACGTGAACCTCGTCCAGCTCGTCCCGGTTGAGCAGGGTCATGGCCGTCGCCGTCGGGATGTAGGCCGCGTCGTCGATGTCGATGCCCAGGAGGCGGCCACGCGGCTCCATTACGCCGACCACCCGGAAGCGGGTACCGCCGATCCGGACCCGCTGGCCGAGGGCGCTCGCGGCACCGAAGAGCTCCCGCTTGAGCGTCGGGCCGAGGACCGCCGTGTACCCGCCCTGGCGTGGGTCGCCGGCGGGCCAGAAGGCGCCCTGGCGCACCTGGAACCCCCAGACCGCGGGCACGTTCGGCGTGACGCCGTAGATGTAGACGCTTCGCCCGCGGCCGCGGGCCTCGACCCGCCCGGAGCCGTAGGCCAGCGGCACCACCGCCGTCACCGCGTTGACGCGCTGGAGCGACAGGGCGTCGTCCATGGTCAGCTTGTGGGTGGTGCCGCCGAGGATGCCCGGCACGCCGACCGTCTCCGACTTGCCCGGGTTGATCGACAGCAGGTTGGTGCCGAACTGGCTGAACTGGTCGAAGACGTAGCGCCTCGTCCCCTCGCCGACCGAGGTGAGCAGGATCACCGAGGTGACGCCGATGGCGATGCCGACCACGCTGAGGGCCGAGCGCAAGCGGTGCCCGAAGAGGGCGCGGGCGGCGTAGCCGGCGAGGGTGGTCCAGGAGGCGCTGTTCATCCCCGGAGGGCCTCCACCGGGTCGAGCCGTGCCGCCCGGCGGGCGGGCAGCAGGCCGAAGGTCAGGCCGACGCCCAGGGCGGTGGCGAGCGACGCCCAGACCGCCCAGGCCGGCGGCGCCGCGGGGAGGGCGGGGTAGATCCGAGCCAGGAGCCGGGCCAACCCGTAGCCGGCTCCGAGGCCGGCGGCGCCCCCCACCGACGACAGGATCGCCGCCTCGACCAGGAAGAAGGAGAGGACCTGGCGGCGGGCCGCGCCGAGGGAGCGCAGCAGCCCCACCTCGCCGGTACGCTCGGAGACCGATACCAGCATGACGTTCAGGATGCCGATCCCGGCGACCACCAGCGAGATGGCGGCGATGGCGGCCACCGCCAAGGTGAGGGCGCCGAGGATCCCCGAGGCGGCCGAGACGACGGAGTCCTGGGTCATCACGGTCACGTCCTCCTCGTCGTGGCGCTCGGCGAGGAGGTCGATCACCCGGGTGCGCACCGCGTCCAGGTCGGCGCCGGGGGCGACCTCGATCAGCAGCCGGAAGAGTGACGTGCGGTTGAGCATGCGCATGGCCGGTCCGACCGGGATCAGCACCACCTCGTCCAGGTCGACGCCGAGCTGGGTCCCCTTGGCGCCCAGGATGCCGATCACCCGGAACCGCCAGTCGCCGATGCGCACGACCCCACCCAGGGCGCTCTCAGAGGGGAAGAGCTCGCGGGCGACGCCGGCGCCGATCACCGCCACCTGCCGGCCGTGGCCGACGTCGCCGGCGGGCAGGAAGCGACCGCTGCCGACCGCGAGCTTGCGCACCTGGGCGTACTCCGCGGTGGTGCCGATCACCGCCACCTCCCGGCTCCGGTCGCCGTGGGAGACGCTCTCCGTGCCGGCCGCGACCGGTGCCACGCGGCGGACCGACACCACCCGCCGGGCGACCGCTTCGGCGTCGTCCAGGGTCAGGTCGTTGGGGGCTCCGCCGACGCCCGGCATGCCGCCGGTGGTCTCCACCTTGCCGGGCACCACGATCAGCAGGTTGGTGCCGATCGCCGAGAACTGGTCGACCACGTAGCGGCGGGCGCCCTCACCGAGGGCGGTGAGCAAGACCACGGCGGTGACGCCGACGGCGACCCCCAGGAGCGACAGGGAGCTCCTCAGAGGGTGGCGGGAGAGCGCCCGCCAGGCGAAGGTCAAGAGATCGCTCGCCTTCACGGCGGCGCCTCCCCGTCCGGCGGCACGAAGAGCTCCTCCAGGCTGTGGACCTCGGCCGCCGCGATCCGCCGGACGATCCGCCCGTCGACCAGCACCAGCAGCCGGTCGGCCCGCCGGGCGACGTACGGGTCGTGGGTGACCACGATCAAGGTCAGACCGCGGTCGTTCATGCGGTCGAGCAGGTCGAGCACCTGGTTGCCGGAGGCGGTGTCCAGGTTGCCGGTCGGCTCGTCCGCCAGCAGGATCGCCGGTTCCAGCACCGTCGCCCGGGCCAGGGCGGCCCGCTGGCGCTCGCCGCCGGAGAGCTGGTCCGGACGGTGGTCCGCCCGATCGGCCAGGCCGACCGCCTCGAGAGCCGCCATCGCCCGCTGTCGCCGCTCCCGGCGACCGGTGCCGGCGAACAGCATGGGCAGCTCCACGTTCTCGACCGCCGACAGGCGGCCCACCAGGTGGAAGGCCTGGAACACGAAGCCGATCTTGTCCCGGCGGACGGTATCGAGCTCGGTCTCCGAAAGTGCCGCCACGTCGCGGCCCTCGAGCTCGTAGCGGCCGGCCGTGGGGCGGTCGAGGCAGCCGAGGAGGTTGAGCAGGGTCGACTTGCCGGAGCCCGACGGGCCGACGATCGCCACGTGCTCGCCGGCGCCGATGGCCTCGTCGACGTCGACCAGGGCGTGGACCGGGCGGCCGCCCAGGTCGAAGGTGCGGGAGATGCCCTCGAGGCGGATCATGGTCCGCCGTCCGCGTCCTCCTGCTCGACCACGACCTGCGCCCCCGCCTCGACGCCGTTCCGGTCGAGGGAGGTCACCACCCGCTCGCCCGGCTCCAGCCCGTCGGTCACCTCGGTCCAGTCCCAGTTCGACAGCCCGGTCGCGATCTTCCGGGTCTGGAGCGTGCCGGTGCCGCCACCCTCCTCATCCGGCGCCAGCACCAGGACCCGCTCGCCCTCGACCAGGGCCAGGGTCGGGATGCGCAGCACGTCGCGGCGGGTGTCGAGGATCACCTCGACGTCGGCGGAGGTGCCGGGCAGCAGCCCGCGGGGCGGCACCGGATCGTGGGCTCCGGCGATCGCCTCCGCCCCGGCGCCGGTCATCGAGACGGTGGGCTCGGCGGCGGGGCCGGCGTCGACGTCGACCTCGATCTCGATGGTCCGGTTCTGCTCTTCGGTGTCCTCGACATAGGGGGCGACCCGGATCACGTGGCCGGCGAAGGTCTCGCCCGGGAACGAGTCGACCGTCAGCCGTACCGGCAGGCCCGGGTGGAGCTTGCCCGCGTCCACCTCGTCCATCGGCGCGCTGATGAAGATCGACGACGGATCGATCAGGTCGAGCACCGGCGGCACCGGCACCGCGGGCGGCGCCGGAGTCGCCCACTCGCCGACCTCGATCCAGACATCGGCCACGATGCCGTCGAACGGTGCCCGCAGCACGGTCTGCGCGAGCTGGGTGCGGGCCAGCGCCACCTGGCCGGCGGCGGTCTCGACGCTCGCCCGGGCGGCCGCGCAGGAGGCGGCGGAGGTTTCGGCGGCGGTCACCGCCTGGTCGAGCAGGTCCTCGGAGATGATCGATTCATGGGCCAGGCGCTGCTGCCGGTCCCGGTCGCGGACGGCGCGCTCGGCTACCAGGCAGGCCTCGTCCCGCTTCGCCCGGGCGGCGGCGAGCTCGCGCTCGGCCAGGACGAGCTGGGAACGTTGCAGATCGGAGGCGAGGCGGAGGACGACATCACCCGCCGCGACGCGGGCGCCCTCCCGGTGGGGGATCTCCACCACCAGGCCACCCACCTCGGGCGAGAGCTTCGCCCGGCGGCGAGCCTCCACCGTGCCGGCCCGGGAGTTCGTGATCGTGTCCTCGACCGTGCCCCGGCCGGCCGCGACCGCGGTCACCGGAATCGGCTGCGGCCGGAAGACGGTCCAGCGCAGCGCCACGACGAGAAACCCGAGGGCGACCAGCACGCCGAGTCGTACGAGCCAGCGCCTCATGGGCGGACGCTAGCACCGGCCCCGGCTGGCGGGACCACCCTCGCAGGGGGGCTCGCCCGCGCGCGCAGCCGGGACGGGGCGGGCCGATCCCACACCACGGGGTGAGGAGTCTTCGCGCAGCCGGCGATAGACTCACTCCGACCCGTCGCCTCCAACAACCGACAAGCCGTTCGGGTGGGGGCGTCCCCTTCCCCCCGGAGGGTGGAAGAGTCAGGGCGGGAAAGGGATCCGAGGCCTTAGCGGGGGCGCTCTCCCGAAGGGGGAAACACCATGTTCGAAAGAATCCTGGTACCGGTCGACCTGAGCGGCAAGGGACGCTCGGCTCTGGCGACGGCGCGGGAGCTCTCCGCTCCGGGGGCGGTGGTGACGTTGCTTCATGTGGTCGAGACGCTGGAAGACGTTCCCTTCGACGAGATGGAGGACTTCTACCGCCAGCTCGAGAAGCGCGCCATCACCATCCTCGACGAGTGGGTCTCGGCGTACGAGCGCCGGGGCGGGAGAGCCGAGCGCCGCGTCGTCTTCGGCCGGCGCCTGGACGAGATCCTGGGCTTCGCCTCCGCCGAGGCGAGCGACTTGATCCTGCTCCGTTCGCACACGATCGACCCCGAAGAGCCTGGGCTCGGATGGGCGACGCTCAGCTACCGCATCGCCGTTCTCGCCGAGTGCCCGGTGTTGTTGCTCAAGTAGCCGTTCGACAACCTGACGACCCGATACGCTCCTGGGTGGGAGCCGGCGCGTCCGATGGGAGGGGCGGGCGCCGTCCAGGAAGTGGGGAGGTTCTGCCATGTTCCGATCCAGCCGATCCAGCAGCAACCGTCGAAGCCGCAGTCACCACCCGTTGCCGTCGCCTCTGGGGGTCGGGTCCATCCTCCTGCTCGCGGCGCTCGCCGCCCTCTGGGCGCTTCCCGCGGCGGCGGCCGACGGCCTGCTCGATCCGCGGGAGATCCACCTCGCCGACGCCGTCCAGATCACCGACGCCGGCGAGAACGCGGAGGCGTACTGGTCGCCGGACGGGACCGAGCTGGTCATGCAGTCGACCCTCGGGACGCTCCCCTGCGACCAGATCTTCCGCGTCCCGGCGGACGGTTCCGGCGCGCCGAAGAGGATCTCCTCCGGCAAGGGCCGGACCACCTGCTCCTACTTCACCTACCCGAAGGCGGACCGGATCCTCTACTCGACGACCGCCCTGGCGTCGCCCGAGTGCCCACCGCCGCCCGATTTCTCCAAGGGCTACGTCTGGGCGCTCTACGACAGCTACGACATCGTCTCGGTGGCTCCGGACGGCTCCGACCTGGTGCGGCTGACCGACCAGCGCGGCTACGATGCCGAGGCGACGATCTGCCCGGTCGACGGCACGGTGATTTTCACCTCCGACCGGGACGGGGACCTGGAGCTCTACACCATGCAGCCGGACGGCAGCGACGTCCACCGGCTGACCCACACCCCCGGCTACGACGGCGGCGCGTTCTTCTCGCCGGACTGCTCGAAGATCGTCTGGCGGGCGTCGCGCCCCGAGGGCAAGGAGCTCGAGGACTACCAGCGGCTGCTCGCCGAGGGCCTCATCCGGCCGAACAAGCTCGAGATCTGGGTGTCCGATCGGGACGGCTCGAACGCTCGCCAGATCACGTTCCTGAACGCGGCGTCCTTCGCGCCGTCGTTCTACCCCTCCGGTGACCGGGTGATCTTCTCCTCGAACCACGGCAAGGCCGGGCCGCGGGAGTTCGACCTGTGGGCCGTCGACGTCGACGGCACGAACCTCGAGCAGATCACCTTCACCCCGGAGTTCGACGGCTTCCCCCTGTTCTCGCCGGACGGCACGCACCTGGTCTTCGCCTCGAACCGCCACCACCAGAAGCCGGGAGAGACCAACATCTTCGTCGCCCGCTGGGTGGACACGCCCGCGGCGGGCGATTCAACCAAAGCGGCGGAGGCCGCTCCGGGAAGCCCGGACGACGAGCGGGCACCGGACCGGTTCATGGCGGACGTCGCCTGGCTCGCCGACGATGCGCGGGAAGGGCGGGGGATCGGCACCCAGGGGCTGGTCGACGCACGGGACTGGATCGCCCGGAGCTTCGAAGAGATCGGCCTCGAGCCCGCCGGCGAGGACGGCACCTGGTTCCAGCGCTTCGAGGTTCCGGTGTCGGTCGAGGTGCTGCCGGGCACCGCCCTGGTCCTGGACGGCGAGGCGGTGGGGGACCGGCAGCGGGTGCCCGCGGCGTTCTCCGCATCGGGGAAGGCCAGCGGAGAGGTGGTCGCGGCCGGCTATGGCATCGTCGCCCCGGAGCTCGCGGTGGACGACTACGCCGGCCTGGACGTCACCGGCAAGATCGTCGCGGTCCGCCGGTTCACGCCACAGAGCTTCGGTGACGACGACCGCCGGCGTTACAGCCCGCTCCGCTCGAAGGCGTTCACCGCCCGCGAGCACGGCGCGGCCGGGCTGATCGTGGTCGATCTGCCCGTGGCAGAGGCAGAGGGAGAGGAGGCCGCCCTGCCCGAGGAGGCGCCGTTGCCGGATCTCCGGGTCGACACCGGCAGTGACGTCGGCATCCCGGTGATGGTGGCGACGCGGACGGCCGCCGGACGGCTGTTCGATCCGGTGCCGGACGGGCCGGCGCCGACGGCGGAGATCACCGTCGCCCTGAAGCTCGAGAAGGCGCCCGCGTGGAACGTCATCGGCCGCCTTCCCGGCGCGGGGTTCCCCGCGAAGGGCGAGCCGGACGATCCCGCTGGCCCGGTGATCGTCGGTGCCCACTACGACCACCTGGGCTACGGCGGGCCGGAGTCGATGGCCCCCGGTTCCACCGAGCCGCACTCGGGCGCCGACGACAATGCGTCCGGCGTCGCCGCGGTGCTCGAGATCGCCCGCGAGCTCGCTGTCCGCCGCCAGGCCGAGCCGGACGCCCTCGGGCGGGACGTGGTGTTCATCGCCTTCTCCGGCGAAGAGACCGGGTTGGGCGGCTCCGGTGCCTACGCCCGCCGGCCGACCGGGGGCGTCTCCTTGGGCGGCCCGGACGGTGCGATCGCCATGGTCAACCTGGACATGGTCGGCCGCCTGCGCGAGCACCTGAACGTCCTCGGGATCGAGTCGGCCGCCGAGTGGGCCGCGATGGTGCCGGAGCTCTGCCACCAGCTCGGTCTCACCTGCAGCCTGGGCGGGGAGGCCTACGGCCCATCGGATCACACGTCGTTCTACGCCGCCGGCGTGCCGGTGCTCTACCTCTTCACCGGCGCCCACGAGGACTACCACAAGCCGTCCGACGACGCGGCCAAGATCCACGCGGCCGGCGGCGCCCAGGTGGCCCGCTTCGCGGCCGCCGCGGTCTCCCGCCTGGCGGCGCGGCCCGAGCCGTTGACCTTCCAGGAGGCGCCGAGCCCGCTGCCCCAGGGAGACATGCGGTCCTACGGCGCCTCCCTCGGCACGATCCCGGACTACTCCGGCATGGAGGCGGGGGAGGGCGGCGAGGGCACGGGCATGCTGATCGCCGGGGTGCGCCCCGACGGCCCCGCGGACCGTGCCGGGCTCGCCCGGGGGGATCGCCTGGTCGAGCTGGCCGGCCACGCGATCCGCGACGTCTACGACCTCATGTACGTCCTGCGCCAGTACAAGCCGGGCCAGGAGGTGTCCGCCGCCGTCGACCGGAACGGCGAGCGGATCGAGGTCAAGGTGACCTTCGACGAGAGCCGCCGGCGGCGGTAGGCTGGATCGCCCCCCCATCCCCTCGATCCCCTTCCCACCCTCACGGGGGGAAGGGGACGCCCCCGCCCGGGAGGGCTCGTTGGCTTTCGTTGGGTGCGGAAGCGCTCGCTCCTGCCGGAGACGAAACCCCCGGCCGGTTTCGCCGTAGTCGTTTCCGGCACCAGTCACACGACCGTCCAACCAACTCCGGGAGAGAACCCATGTCGAGGATCCCGTCTGTCCTCCTCACCGCCCTCGCGCTGTGCGCCGGCGCCGCCCTGGTCACCCCCGCCGTCGCCAGGTCTGCTGAACCGCCGAGCACCGACACGTCCACGGCGTCCCTCGAAGCGCGCCGCGCCGCGTTCGAGGCGGAGTACCACGCCCTGATCGACAACGAGGCCGGCCTGTCCGAGGACGCCCGGCTGCTCGGCCTGTTCGACCTGACCTTCCGCCACCAGATGTTCGAGAGCCCGATCTGGGGGGTGATGATCGGCTACCCGGACGCGGAGAGGGGGCGCTGGGGCGACCTGTCTCTGGCCGCCGACGAGCGCCAGAAGAAGTTCACCCACCTGGCCCACGACGTGCTGGACGCCATCGACCGGTCCAAGCTCTCCGAGGCCAACCAGCTCAACTACGACCTGTTCCGCTACCAGGTGGAGATCGGCATCGACGGCGAGAAGTTCCCCGATCAGTACTTGGTGATCGACCAGATGGGCGGCCCCCAGCAGTGGATTCCCCAGGTCCTGACCCAGATCCCGGCCCGGAGCGTCGCCGACTACGAATCCCTGGTCGAGTACCTCCGCGGCGTTCCGGAGCTGCTCCAACAGACCCAGGTGCGGCTGGAGAGGGGGCTCGAGACCGGCGTCGTGCCGCCGAGGGTGACCCTGGGGGACGTGGCGGCCCAGATCGAGGCCGAGGCGCCGACGGACGTCGCCGACAGCCCGCTGCTCCAGCCGTTCGACCAGATGCCGGAGTCGATCCCGGCGGCCGATCGGGAGCGCATCCGGGCCGAGGCCCGGAAGGTGATCGCCGAGCAGGTGATCCCCGCCTACCGGGAGCTCGCCACCTTCTGGACCGAGAAGTACCTGCCGGCAACCCGCGAGAACATCGCCATCTCCGCGCTGCCCGACGGCCAGGAGTGGTACGCCTACAACGTCCGCGTGATGACCACCACGGACCTGACGCCGGCCCAGATCCACGAGATCGGGCTCGAGGAGGTCCAGCGCATTCGGGGCGAGATGGAGAAGGTGATCGCCGACTCCGGCTTCGATGGCACCTTCGACGAGTTCCTCGAATTTCTGCGCACCGATCCGCAGTTCTTTTTCAAGACCCCGGAGGAGCTGCTCACCGCCTACCGGGACATCGCCAAGCGGATCGATCCGAAGCTGATCACCCTGTTCGGCAAGCTGCCCCGGATGCCCTACGGCGTCATCCCGGTGCCCGAGTACGCCGAGAAGTCCCAGACCACCGCCTACTACCAGCCCGGCTCGCTCAAGGGCGGCCGGCCCGGCTACTTCACCGCCAACACCTACGATCTCGCCAGCCGCCCGCGCTGGGAGATGGAGGCCCTGACCCTCCACGAGGCGGTGCCGGGCCACCACCTGCAGCTCGCCCTCGCCGACGAGCTCGAAGACGTGCCGGAGTTCCGCAAGCACATGGGAACCACGGCGTTCGTCGAGGGTTGGGCGCTCTACGCCGAGAGCCTGGGCGAGGAGATGGGCTTCTACGAGGACCCGTACTCCAAGTTCGGCCAGCTCACCTACGAGATGTGGCGGGCGATCCGGCTGGTGGTCGACACCGGCATCCACTCCATGGGCTGGACCCGCCAGCAGGCGATCGACTACTTCGAGCAGAACACCGGCAAGGCGACCCACGACATCGAGGTCGAGGTCGACCGCTACATCGTCTGGCCGGGACAGGCGCTGGCGTACAAGATCGGCGAGCTCAAGATCAAGGAGCTCCGCGCCTTCGCCGAGAAGGAGCTTGGTGACGGCTTCGACATCCGGGCCTTCCACGACACGGTGCTCGAAAACGGCGCGGTGCCGCTCGACGTCCTCGATCATCACGTACGCGAGTGGGTGGCGGCGCAAAAGGCCGAGCTACAATCGGACACGTGAGCGAGGAGCCCGCGACCGAGCCGTTCAATCATCTTTGGCGGGGCCATCTGCGTACCTTGCGTGCGCGGTTGGCCCGGGCCATCCGGCCGACCGAGCCGGCGCCGTCGGTGCCCTGGGAGACGGTTCTCGAGGATCCGCAGGTCGGATCGGTCCGGCTGACCGGGCGCCTCCAGGCGCCGCCGGGCAGCCGGGCGATCGCGGTCCTGGTGCACGGCCTGGGCGGCTGCGCCGATTCCGACTACCTGGTGCGCATGGCGCGGGCGATCCACGACCGGGCCGACCGGCCAGGAGCGGGAGACGAGCCCCTCGCCTGCCTGCGGCTGAACCTCCGTGGCTCGGACCGGCTCGGCGAGGACTACTACCACGCCGGGCTGACCGCGGACCTGCGCGGCGCCCTGGCGTCCCCGGCGCTGGCCGCCTTCGAGACCGTCTACCTGATCGGCTATTCCATGGGCGGTCACGTGGTGCTGCGCTACGGCACGGAGGCGGACTCTGTCGATCTGCCCGGAAAATCCTCCTCCTCGGACGGCGGGATCGACCCGCGGGTGGCCGCCATCGCCACGGTTTGCGCGCCCCTCGACCTGGCGCGCACCGGCCAGGTGATGGACCAGCCGGGCTTCTGGATCTACCGCCGTTACCTGCTCGCCAACCTGATGGAGATCTACCGGGCCGTGGCCGTGCGCCGGGAGGTGCCGACCCCGGTGGAGGAGGCGGCGCACATCCGCGTCTTCCGCGACTGGGACGACCGGGTGGTCGCCCCCCGCCACGGCTTCGCCGACGCCCTGGACTACTACGCCCGCGCCTCGGTCGGGCCGCGCCTCGGCCGGTTGCGGGTGCCGTCGCTGCTGGTGGCGGCGGAGGACGACCCGATGGTGCCGGCGAGCACGGTCCGGCCGGTGCTCGACGAGGTCGCTACGGACCTCCAGGTGCGCTGGGTGCCGACCGGCGGTCACATGGCCTTCCCCGGCGAGATCGACCTCGGCCTCACGCCGACCCACGGCGCCCCCAACGACCTGGAGTCCCAGCTCCTCGCCTGGCTGCGCGATCCCCGCCCGCCGGCAGACAAACAAGAGGCATAAGGTACAATCCTGGCCATGTCCGACCGCAAGTATCGACAGCGCGGGTACCGGGACGACGATCGCGAAGAGCGTCCCCGCCGCGGCCAGAAGAATCCGCCCCGCGAGAAGCGCGAGGGCCCGTGGGGACGAGGGCTCGGTGCACCGACCTTCACCGCGTTCCGGTGCAACCACTGCGGCACCAAGATCGTGGACTACATGCACCTCCCCGCCGATGCCACCTGCCCCAAGTGTGAGGCCGACCTCCACACCTGCACCCACTGCTCCAACTTCGACCCGAACTCTGCCTTCGAGTGCCGCGAAGAGATCCCGGTGCGGATCATGAAGAAGTCGAAGCGCAACGAGTGCGAGCTGTTCAAGCCGAAGGTGGCCAAAGAGTTCAAGGACGACAAGGGCTCCGTCCGCGACGCGAAAGCGGCCTTCGACAACCTGTTCGACTTTTGACCCGCCGCGAGCGAGCGGATCGCATCCGCGCGATCCTCGACGACCTCTACCCGGAGACGCCGATCCCGCTGTCCCACCGGGACCCGTACACCCTGCTGATCGCCGTCCTGCTCTCCGCCCAGACCACCGACAAGAAGGTCAACGAGGTCACACCGGCGCTGTTCGCGCGCGCCGCGACCCCCGAGGCGATGGCGAAGCTGTCGGTGGAGGAGATCCACCGGCTCATCCGGGAGATCGGCCTGGCCAACCAGAAGGCGCGATCGGTCCAGCGGCTGTCGGAGATCCTGGTCGAGGAGCACGGTGGCGCCGTGCCGCGTACCTTCAAAGAGCTCGAAGCCCTGCCCGGCGTCGGCCACAAGACCGCCTCGGTCGTCATGGTCCAGGCCTTCGGCCTGCCCGCCTTCCCGGTGGATACCCACATCCACCGCCTCGCCTGGCGCTGGTCGCTCTCCGACGGGTCGAACGTCGAGAAGACCGAGCGCGACCTGAAAAAAGTCTTCCCCGAAGAGACCTGGGGCAAGGTCCACCTCCAGATCATCTACTTCGGCCGCGAACACTGCCCGGCCCGCTACCACGACTTCGAGCAGTGCCCGATCTGCTCCTGGGCCTGCCCCAAGAGCCGGCGCGAGGAAGAACGACGCGCGGAGCGCTCGGGCCACAAAAAGCCCTTTCAGTGATCTCCCACGTCAAGATCGCCCCCATCGCCCTCGATCCCTCTTTCCCCGCGCGGGGGAAAAGGGACGCCCCCGCCCTTCTCCCAACAGCGCCCTTCGGTGCGGCGAAGGTGACGAGCGTTGCGCATGCGGAGCGGGTCGGGAGGCCCCGCTGGAGGGCGTCGAGGAGCAATCGACAGGATCGCCCCCTGACCCCCTCAATCCCCCATCCCCCGCGCGGGGGACGGGGGACGCCACCTCCCACCCCCTCTTCTCCCAACAGCCCCTTTCGGTGCGGCGAAGGTGACGAGCGTTGCGCATGCGGAGCGGGTCGGGAGGCCCCGCTGGAGGGCGTCGAGGAGCGTGCGCGCGAAGTCCTCTGAGCAAGCTGCCCGATCCGGCGCGCTCCGAGCCGAGGCGCACGTTGATCTCCCAACCGTCCAGTTCGTGCGCCGTCCCGGAGGCGGGGCCTCCCGACACGCTCCCGGCAGACCCCTCGCCCCTCGCCCCTCGCGAACCCCCTATTCGCCGCCCGCCGGCGCCCCCAGCGGCTCGGGCGACGTGAACACGCTGTCCGGCAACCACGCCGGCACCTCGATCGGCCCCAGCGTCAGCTTGATCTGGTCCTCGCCGACCTCCTCGCGCCGCGACGACAGCCAGATCCCCGGCCCATAGCTCGCCCAGTCCACCCACTCCCACGCCGTCGGCGGCGGCTCCTGCCCCTGGAGCACGTACTCCCACCGGTCCACCCGGCCGGTCTCCGGATTGATGAACATCCAGTACTGGTCCTTCGGGGTGAGCCCCACGTCGTCGAACGACAGGTGCAGCTTGTCGTAGGTCACCCCGTCGACCGTCTCCTGCCCGGCCGCCTCCAGGTGCACCCCCGGGTCGCGCAGCTTGTACGGGCTGATCAGCCAGAAGGTGTCGTTCACCCAGGCGGCGTAGGCGTGCTGGACCATCTTCGCTCCGTCCTCGCCGGTGACCTCCTCACCGTCGAGCCAGGCGTGCCCCGCCTTGCCCTCGTCGTGGACGTTCTCCAGCACCACGTAGTGGGCGCCGTCCTTGGTCTTGCCCTCCATCCGGTGCCGGCCGGTGTACCGGTCCCACCAGTGGCTCCGGCGCCCGGCGAACTCGAAGACGATGTAGCGCGTTTTCTGCCACGCCTCCTCGCCGCCGAGCCCGGCGGTCACCTTGGCGACCAGCTCGTCGACGCTCGGCCCCCGGTCCTGGTCCGCGGCCGCTGCGGCGCGGGCGGTCAAGGTGGGGAGGATCGGCAGCAGCAGGGTCAGGGCGAGCAGGGCGGGCGTCCGCCGGGCGCGCCGCGGCGTCTTCAGGTCTGGCTCGAACATGGGATCTCCTCGGTCGTTTCGATCGCTGCGCAGATCCTACCGCGGCGGAGCGGACGGGCCGATCCGGCGGCTCCCTTGCACTACACTCGGTCGCGATGAGCGCACCCACGGACGATCCGAAGCACACCAACCGCCTGGCGGGCGAGTCCAGCCCGTACCTGCTGCTCCACCAGCACAACCCGGTCGACTGGTACCCGTGGGGGGAGGAGGCCCTGGCCCGGGCCCGGGAGGAGGACAAGCCGATCTTCCTCTCGATCGGCTACTCGACCTGCTACTGGTGCCACGTGATGGAGCGGGAGTCGTTCTCCAACCCGGAGGTCGCCCGGGTGATGAACGAGCGCTTCGTCAACATCAAGGTGGACCGGGAGGAGCGCCCGGACGTCGACGAGACCTACATGGCCGCGACCCAGATCCTCGCCGGGCAGGGGGGCTGGCCGAACTCGGTCTTCCTGACCCCGGAGCTCAAGCCGTTCTACGCCGGCACCTACTTCCCGCCGGACGATGCCCACGGCCGCCCCGGGTTCCCCCAGGTGCTGGCCGGCCTGGCCGGGGCGTGGAAGACCCGGCGGGACGAGGTCACCATCCAATCGGACGAGGTGGCCCAGGCGATGCGGCGGATTCTCGAGGAGCGCTTCGCACCGGGGGACCACGTGCCGGCCGCGGCCGCGGCCGAGCGCGCCTGCGAAGGGTTGCGCCGGACGTTCGACCGGGACCGCGGCGGCTTCGGCGGATCGCCCAAGTTCCCGACGCCGGCGAACCTCTTCCTGCTGCACGCGCTGGCCGTCCGCGGAGGGTCCGCCGGAGCGGGGGACCCGCCTGCCGCCGAGATGCTCTCGGAGACCCTCGACCGCATGGCCCGCGGCGGCATCTACGACCAGCTCGGCGGCGGCTTCCACCGCTACGCGACCGACGCCGAGTGGCTGGTGCCCCACTTCGAGAAGATGCTCTACGACAACGGCACGCTGCTCGAGCTCTATGCCTTGGAGCACGAGCGCACCGGCAGCCCGGAGGCGGCACGGATCGCGGCGGAGACCGCGGCCTTTCTGGAACGGGAGATGGCGTTGCCGGACGGCGCCCTCGCCGCCGCCATCGACGCCGAGACCGGCGGTCGCGAAGGGGCGTTCTACGTCTGGACGGCCGGGGAGCTCCGGGCGGTGCTGGGCGACGAGGACTTCGCCTTTCTGGCCCCCCTCTACGGCTTCGACCGGGGGCCCTTCTTCCGCGACCCCCACGCGCCCGAGGCGGAGCCGGCCTACGTGCTCCACCTGCCGGAGACGCTGGCGGAGCAGGCGGCCCACCGGCACACCGGGCTCGACGACCTGCTGGCCGAGATCGATCCCCTCCGCCGCCGGCTCCTCGCAGCACGGGAGGAACGGCCGCGGCCGGCGACAGACACCAAGGTCCTGGCGGACTGGAACGGCCTGGCGATCCGCGGCCTGGCCGTGGCCGGACGGGTGCTCGGAGACGACCGGTGGATCGCCCTGGCGCGGCGCGCGGCCGACCGGGTGCTGGAGGTGATGCGCCCTGCGGGCGGACCGCTGCTCCACGCGGTCCGCGGTGGCGAGGGACGGGTCGCGGCGTTCCTCTCCGACTACGCCTTCCTGGTGCGCGGGCTGCTCGGTCTGGCCGAGGCGACGGAGGAAGAGCGCTACCTGGAGGCGGCGGTCGCCCTCGCCACCGAGCAGGCGGAACGGCTCGCCCACCCGGCGGGCGGCTTCTACAACGCGGCGGCCGCCGACGACCTGATCGTCCGCAGCCAGGAGATCTTCGACGGCGCGACGCCGGCGGCCAACGGGGTCGCGGTGCTGAACGCGCTCGATTTATCCAACCGGACAGGGGACGAGCGCTGGCGCCGCCAGGCCGAGCGGGCGCTGGCGGCCTTCTCGCCTGTGATCGAGGGCTCGCCGGAGGCGGTGCGGACCCTGTCGCTGGCGACCCTGCGGTTCCACGAGGGTGCGGCCGGCGAGGCGGGCGCCGGGGCCTCCTGAGACCGCGCTCGATCAGCCCGTCTGGCCCGACCGGATCATCCGGTCAGCGGTCCAGCGGGACGTCCTGGAACTGGACCAGGTAGCCATGGAAGTTGAGCTCCAGGAGGCGCAGGGAGTCGATCTGTTCCGGCACCCCTTCGAACACCACCCCGATCGACGCCGTCACCCCCGGCAGTAGGGGGCTGCCCGCCTGGGACAGGGTTCCGGTCGCCCACTGGCCGCCGACCGAGACCCGGGAGGCCGTGACGGCCGTGCCTTCGCCGAAGACCGCCCGCGACTTGCCGGACAGGTAAAGGTTCTGGTCGTCCTGGCCGGCCGGGTTGCGGACGCCGACGGCGCAGCGCACCGCGTCGCCCGCCCGCGTGCAACCGTGGAGGCTGAACAGGAGGTCGTGGATCTCCGTCCGCTGGATCACCGGTCCACTCAGGTCGATCTCCTCGCCTCCTTCCCCCGGCGGGCAGGGCGCGGTCAGGGCGCGCCGTTCGAGCGCGGTGATCGTCGGGGTGCGCGGGATCGAGGCGATCTGGGAAGCCAGGATCTGGGCATTCCGGGTGCGCACGACGAGCAGGTTGATCCGCACCGTGTCTCCCTGGGGGATGAGGCGCCCAGTGACCAGGGCCTCCACCCCGGAGATGCGGCCGATCTCGCGCACCGTCGAAGGATCGACGAGCCCGGAGACGGAGAGCTTCTGCTCTTGGAGGATCTTCGCCAGCCGGAGCCGGTCGACCACTTCGATCTTCGAGCCCGCATTGATCAGGCCGGAGGAGAGCTCTTCCGCCAGCAAGCGGCCGAGCTCGGTGGGCTGGCCCCGGAGGTCGACGAAATCGACCACGGCCACGGACTGGACGTGCGCCTTGCCCAGTCTCTCCATGAGCTGGCGGGCGGTGTCCGCCATCTGCGGCTCGGCGGCACGTCCGGCCACCGTAGCCGGCAGCACCAGCAAGCCCAGCAGGACAGGAACGATTCCCAGGCGTCGCGCGACGGTTCGATCGGGTTTCATGGTTCCTCCTACGGACCAGACACCGCTTCTCAGGATATGGTTGATTGACGGTCGATCATTTCAAGCTAGCCGGCCGGCACGGTCCCGTCAACCGATCGCCCGGAACCGTGTCCATCCGTTCGAGGCCCGTCGCCTCCATACACACCATGCCGATCGAAAAGCTCGTCCTCCAGATCTCCGATTCCTCCGCCGGACCGGTCCTCCGGGTCGGCAAGTCTCCCGCCGGTCCCAGCGACCCGGTGCCGTTCCAGGAACCCCTGGACGACGAGGCTCTCGCCACCGTCGCCCGCGCCGTCGTCGGCCACCCCGGCCGCTCCCTCCTTCGCCACCTGCTCTCCCTGGGCCGGAGCGAGCCGCAGGCCGATCTCCTCCGGATCGGCTGGAAGCTCACCGAGGCGGTCTTCCAGCGGCCGGTCGCGGACGCCTTCCTCAGCAGTCTCGGCCCCGAAGGCGCGCGGCGAGAGTCGCCGCTCCGGATCGAGATCCGCATCGACCGCACCCTGCCTGACGCTGCCCAGCTCCAGGCGCTGCCGTGGGAGCTGCTGCTCCATCCCCGGCTGGGCTCGCCTCTGGCGTTGAGCCCCTGGACGCCGGTGGTCCGGTACCTGGAGGTTCCGCGGGCCGAAGGCAGGCCACCCCGTCCGGAGAAGCTCTCCATTCTGGTGGTGGCACCCCGACCGCTGGACGCGCCGCGTCTCGATCTCGACCGGGAGCTCGCGGCGCTCCAGGGCGCATGGACCGGCTCGGACAGGGTGGAGCTGGCGGTGCTCGAGACGCCGACCTTCGACGCACTGCACGAAGAGCTGGTCCGGCGCCGGATCGACGTGCTCCACTTCATGGGCCACGGCCGGTTCGATCCCGACGAGGAGCGCGGGGTGCTGCTGTTCGAGGATCAGCTCCGCCGGAGCGATCCGGTGGACGCGGAGCTCCTGGCGAGCGACGTCGAGCCGTGGGCCCGGAATCTCCGGCTCGTGGTCCTGAACGCGTGCGGCACCGGCGCCGGCGCGGCGGGGGTGCCGGTGGGTCGACTGAGTCTACGACCCGGCTCAGGTCCGCGTCTGGAATCGGCTTCGGACGGCTGGATGGAGTCCGCGAGCTTGCCCCGGCGAGCCAGCGGCGTGGCCGCCGCGCTGGTCGGCGCCGGGGTGCCGGCGGTGGTGGCGATGCAGCTCCCGGTGAGCGACGCGGCGGCGCTGGTGATCTCCCGGGCGCTCTACCGCAGCCTCGCCACGGGTGCGACGATCGACGTGGCGGTCGCGGAGGCCCGCGCCGCCGTCCGCCGGTCCATCCGGGGCTCGGGCGAGTGGATGACCCCGGCCCTCTTCCTGCGCATGGACGACGGGCACCTGTTTGCACCCGCGGCGGCACCCGGGTCGACGGCGGAAGAGACCGACGACAAGCCGCGCCGGGGAGCGCGGTGGGCCTCGGCGGCGCGCGCGGCGGCAGCGGCGGCAGCGGTGTTGGCCGCCGCATTCCTCGTCTTCGGGGTCCCCCACGGTGGCGGGGAGCGGGCCGGCACCCCGGAGAGCGCCCGCCCGGACGCGTCGATTGCGGCCGTTCGTCTGGTCGGCGCACCGGAGGGCGCGGCCGGAGGCGGAGAGAACGCCCCACTGCAGGACGAGGAGCCGGCGGAAGACGCCGGTCGGGAGCCGGATGCAGCGCCGGAGCCGCCACCACCGACGGCTCCCCTCACCGTCTCCGACGGTGAGACCGTCTCCCTCGCCGGGTTGGCGGCCACCGTGTCGGTCGAGTTCCTGAGCATCGACGGTGAGGCGACCGTGCGTCTCACCGTCGCCCCGGACGCGGGCGAGCTGGTGCCCCTGCCGGTCCTGGGGCCGCAGGACTTCGACGTTCCCGCGGGCGATCGCACGCTCCGGATCCAGGTGCTGAGGGTCGACTTCCGCAAGAAGACGGTCACGCTCAAGGCTCTCCTGAGCGACTGAGCTTCGGTTCTCCGAAACCGCACTCAGCCTGATAGCGTCGCGCCATGCGACGCACCGTGCTCATCCCCCTCGCAACGATTTGCGTGATCCTCGGGGCCCTGGCGCTGGTCGTGCTCCGGCATGGGGAGGAGCCGCCGGAGACCGACCCTGCCACGGTCGGGACGGCCGGCTACGAAACCTTCTCCGCCGAGTCCATGGCGACCACCGTACGGGCGACGGTGCCGGCGGGACCGGACGCGCGGGCGCAGGCGGAGACGGTCTTCGACGTCTTCCGCCAGGTTGACCGGGAGATGAGCGAGTGGCGCGAGGGGTCTCCGCTGACGGCGGTCAACCGGGCGGCGGGCGGGGCGCCCGTCCGGGTGCCCCCCGACCTCTTCGACCTGATCCGCCGGGGCAAGGAGATCGGCGAGCTGACCGACGGCGCGTTCGACATCACCTGGGCGGCGCTCTGGGGGCTGTGGGATTTCCGGGCGGCCGAGCCCCAGGTGCCCACCGCGGGGGAGATCGCCGGGCGGTTGAGCCTGGTCGACTACCGGCGCGTGGAGCTGGACCCGGAGCACCTGACGGTCCGCCTACCGGAGAAGGGGATGGCGATCGGCCTGGGAGGGATCGCCAAGGGGTACGCCCTGGGGCGGGCGGCCGCGGCGCTCGAGAACCGGCCGGAGGGTGGGTTGCACAGCTTCCTCCTGGTGGCAGGGGGGCAGGTGCTCGCGGTCGGGGGGAAGCGGGGGGCCGGAGGGGACGAGGTGCCGTGGCGGGTGGGGGTGCGGGATCCGCGGGGTCCGGCGGACGATCTGTTCGGCCTCCTGGCGCTCCGGGACGGGTCGCTGTCGACGAGCGGCGACTACGAGCGGTTCTTCATCCTCGACGGGGTGCGGTATCACCACGTGCTCGATCCCCATACCGGGCGGCCGGCGCGAGGGGTGCGGAGCGCGACCGTGGTCTGCCGGGACCCGGTGCTGGCCGATGCCCTGTCGACGGCGCTGATGGTGCTGGGGGTGGAGCGGTCGATCGGGCTGGTGGAGGGGATGGACGGGGTGGAGGCGGTGCTGGTGGACGACAAGGGGCGGGTCCACGAGACGAGCGGGCTGCGGGATCGTCTGGAGATTCTGCACCCGCCGCGGGCTGCGGCGGTCGAGCCTTAGAAGGTAGGAGATGTCTGCCGGGAGCGGGCCGGAGGGCGCCGGCTCCGGGACGCCGCACGAACTGGACGGTTGGGAGCTCATCGTGCGTCTCGGTTCGGAGCGCGCCGGGCCTCGACGGCTGCTCGGTCGGTTTCGCGCGCGCGCTCCTCAACGCCCTCCACCGGCGCCCTCCGGCCCGCTCCACCTGCGAAGCGTTCGCCTCCAGCTCGGACACACGGGTCGAGGTCGAGCGCGGCGCGGGAGGCCCCGGCTCCGGGACACCGCGCGATCTGGATGGTTCGGCGCTGTGCGCGCGGCTCGGTTCGGCCTCGCGCGTGGGCCGGTCCGGGCACGCGAACGCACCCGTGGCGCGGGCCTCAAGCCCTCCACCGGGGCCTCCCGCACCGCTCCACATCCAGACCGTCCGTCGGCGTTCCGAAGCGCCAGCGACGCCCCCCGCTGAAAATGCAAAGAAGCGGGAGGGGGCGTCCCTTTCCCCCCGGAGGGTGGGAAAGGGATCGAGGGATTGGGGGGAGATCCAGTGGATCATCCAGGTTGATCGCTACGCAACAAGCTGCGCCGGCGCTTGTGGAGCCCGGAAGCGACGATCCCTTCCCCAGCGCTCTCCCGAAGGGATTGAGGGATTGGGGGGAGATCCAGTGGATGATCTCGGTTGATCGCGACCCAGCGAGTGCGACACCGCGAGGGACTTGTCGAGGCTCCAGCTAGCTAACCTGCGGTCGTCCGCAAGGGTCGAGGGATTGGGGGGAGATCCAGTGGATCATCCAGGTCGATCGGAACGCAGCGAACCGTGCCGGCGCCTGCGGCCTCCGGGTTCGCGATCCCGCGCCCGGCGCTCTCCCGAAAAGGGATTGAGGGATTGGGGGGCGATCCAGTGGATCGGCGTCCCTGCGTGCTCAGCTCTTCCAGCGCCGGTTGAGGACCAGGCGGAGCTTGCGGTATTCGCCTTCGGTGAGGGTGTCCTTTTGGGCGGTGAGCTCGTCCTCGAACCGGGTGAGGTCGGTGTGGGTCTCGGCCGCGGCCAGCTCGTCCCGCAGGCGGTAGAAGAGGTCGGAGAGCTCGCCGCAGAGCTCGTGGATGACCTGGTAGGACATGCGGTGGACGGCGCAGGGGCCGTGCTCGCGGATCGCGGCCTGGTGCTCTTCGGTGCCGTAGCCCTTGTGGCGGGCAAAGCCGTACTCCGGGAAGCGGCGGGCGAGGCCGCGCATCAGCTCGTCCCGGTGGGTCTTGGCCAGGATCGACGCGGCGGCGATCGAGAAGCTGATGCCGTCCCCCTTCTCGAACTGGTTCTGGGGGATGCCCAGCTCCGGGATCTCCCGGGCGTCGAGCAGGACGTGCTCGGGCGGTTCGGCGAGGCCCTCGACCGCTCGGCGCATGGCCAGGATCGCGGCGTGGTAGACGTTCAGCCGGTCGATCTCTGCCACCTCGGCGAGGCCGACCGACCAGTCGACGGCGGTCTCCCGGATCTCCACCGCCAGGGCTTCGCGCCGCGCGGGATCGATCTTCTTCGAGTCGTCCACCCCCTCCAGGTGGACGCCGGGCGCGAAGACCACCGCCGCCGCCACCACCGGGCCGGCCAGGGGACCGACGCCCGCCTCGTCGACGCCGGCGATCCGCGCCACCCCCGATTTCCACAGCACGCGCTCGAAGTTGAGCATGGCGTCGATGCGTTGGCGCTCCTGGCGCTGGCGCTCCTGGCGCCGCCGCAGCGTTCCGTGGATCTGCCGCACGCCGGAGCGCGGGTCGCGCCGGAGAGCGGCGAGCACCGGTGCGGTCACCGGCTCGTCGCCCTCGAGGAAGCGCGAGCGGATCTCTTCGATGGAGAGGTGGGTGAGGTCGCGGGCCATGGGCTGTCGAGACGGCCGCGCCGCACCGGGTGGCCGCGGCCGGACGCCATGCTAGCAGCGCCGCACGGTCCCGGGGAGGCGGGTTCGTCTCCGGGCCCGCCGGCGGCGGCCTCGGCGAGCCGGCGGGGTCAGTCGGCGCCGGGCTCGAACGGCATGTACGGGTTGTTGCGGGAACGGTTCAGGTAGTCGGCCACCTGGCGGACCAGCTCTACCGTCGCTGCCTCGCTCAGGGCGGCCTGCTTGTACAGCACCAGGGCCGCGAGGGCCTGGCGGTGGACGTCCTGGGAGCGGAAGATCGGGTACATCTCCTCGGCCAGGCGCTTGACCTCTGCGGTGCGGCCGGCGGTCAGGTAGACCGCGGACAGGTCGAGGGTGACCAGGGCGTTGTCGAAGGCGTAATCTTCTTCGGCGAAGACGCTCCGCACTTCCTGGAGTGCCGTCACGGCCTCGTCCACCTCGCCCAGGGACGCCGCGATCCGGCCCTCGAGCCATCGCCGGCGCAGCTGCATCCCCCGATTCTCGGCGAAGCGTTCGTACCAGGGGCGAATCGACTCCAGATAGGACCGGGCCTCGGAGCTCCGGCCGGCGTCGTTCAGGTAGTGGGCGATGTTGTGGTGGGCCAGGAACGCCAGCTCGGCGTCCGCTTCCTGGTCCAGCAGGCGGAGGCTCCTCTCCAGGAGATCGATCGCCTCGGTCGGGTTGCCGCTGTGGGCCGCGGCCTTCGCCAGCTTGATCAGCGTCTTGGCCTCGAGCTGCTCGAGGTTCGCCGTCCGGTAGAGCCGGGTCGCCTCCTCCAGCAGGCGGACCGCTTCCGGGAATCGGGATTGTTCCAGGCGTAGGGACGCCAGGAAGCTCAGCACCTCCGCCTGTTCGTTCGGCGCCCCGGTCCCCCGGGACAGCAGGTCGGTCGCCGCCCGCAGTTGCCGCTCCGCGCCGAACAGGTCGCCGGAGACGCGGAGGGCGTTGCCCAGGGAGGCATACGCGAGGGCCCGTCCGTCATCGACCAGCCGGCGGCCGTAGAAGTCGGCGTTGAGGCAGTCGGCGACCTCGACCGCCAGCTCGGCGAGCTCGACACAGCGCGCGATGTCGCGAAAGGCCTCCTGGCGGCTCTCCTCCCGCAACGCCTCGCCCAGGGCGAGGAGCTGGTAGCGGTGGCTCTTCCGGACGGCCTCCCGGCGGGCTGCCGGGGGGCGCAGCATGAGCTCGGCCACCAGCGCGGGCACGAGGATCTGCTCCAGCTCGATCAGCAGGACCTTGCGATCCAGGCAGGCGGCGTAGAGGGTCAGCGCGTCACGGTCCATGCCGCCGAACAGGCTGGTCCGCAGGGTCTCGCGCGTCGCGGCGGTCCGCTCGATCGCCCGCTCGCGCGCCACGAAGAGGCAGGGCAGGCAGCCCTGGCGCAGGTGCTTCTCGATCCGTGCGGCTTGGTCGGGGCCGGCTTGCCCGGTCACGAACGCTTCGAGGTTCGCTTGCTGCGGGTGGACTCGTCGGTTTGGGGCCCGGGTCATCCTCCATCTCCTCCGTTGCCTCGATTTCGCCGCCTCAGCCTATCAGGTGAGGCTATGCCGAGCGGGCCCCGGGCATCCGCCCGCGGACCTCGATATTTCCAACATGAAGCAATTGGAGGCATTCTAGCATGTTCGATCGGTCGATGGTCTGAGAGGGTGAGCGGCAGGCCGGACGGAACGCCCGGCCCGCCACTCCCGGCGCTCGCTCCGAGCGGAATGCCCGGCGGGAGCGCCTCCTGATCCGCGCAGTCAGCCAGCCAGCCTGGACGAGCGGACCTCCCGGAGGCCGAAGGTCCCCGCCACGGGCGTGACCGCGGCCGGAGCCGAGCTCGCGGCACTTCCGGCCGTGCCGTCGGGATCCACGTCGCTGCCGATCGCGTCCCATGCGGCGGTGACCCAAGCCATGAGGTCGCGGAACGGTTGGACCAAGTGGACGCTCCACGACCAAACGGGGGTGGTGTCGGCGTTCAGAGCGTGGCCCGGAACGCCCGGCCCCGCGGCCACGCACGGCACGGCGGTGAGCAACAGGACGGCCGCGAGCGCGGCGACGAGGGGTGCTCTGGTGTGGCGAATCGACTCTGACTTCTTGAACATCAGCTCTTCTCCCTTTTCTGGCGGGTCGTGGCACGGCCGACGTGGCCGTCCCGCCCGCCGGTGGACATCGTGCGCGGTCTCTCGCTGTCTCCGAACGCTCGAGGAAGGAGAGGGCGCTGGTCTTGCACTTGGAATCACCGTACGACGCTTTCGGGATTCCAGGAGAGTACGATGGCGATGGAAGTTCGTACGAAAGCCTATCGGAACACGAGAGCTTTCGAGCGCATGGCCGAGTCCCGGGAGGCTTTGGAGAGGGGGGGAAGGCTGGACGCACGGAGGAACCGTGAGCGCTTCGAGCAGGACCCTCGTCGCTGACGGCCGGGAGGTGACGCTGTCCAACCCGGACAAGCTCCTCTTTCCGGACGACGGCATCACCAAACGGGACCTGGCGGAGTACTACCTGCGCGTGGCACCGACGATGCTGCCCCACGTCCTGCGGAGGCCGGTCTCCATGCACCGGTTTCCGGACGGCATCGGCGGCGACGATTTTTTCCACAAAAACGTGCCGGACTACTTCCCTGGCTGGATCCACACCCGGGTGGTGCCCAAGGAGGGCGGCACGGTGCGCCACGTGCTCTGCGACGACGCGGCGACGTTGGTGTACCTCGCCGGCCAGGCGTGCATCACACCCCATGTCTGGCTCTCCCGTGTCGACCGCCTGGACCACCCGGACCGGATGGTCTTCGATCTCGATCCGCCGGACGGAGCGGTCGGCCGGGTGCGGGAGGCGGCGCGGATCGTGCGGGACGCGCTGGTCGCCCTCGGCCTCACGCCCTATCTCATGACCACCGGATCACGGGGGTTCCACCTGTGGCTCGCCCTCGACCGGAGCCGGACGTTCGACGAGGCGCGCGCCTTCGCCCACGACCTGGCGCGGGTGCTCGCGGCCCGGCATCCGGCGCGGCTGACCGTCGAGCAGCGCAAGGCCGCCCGCGGCGGCCGGGTCTTCCTGGACTACCTCCGGAACGGCTACGCCCAGACCGCGGTCGCGCCCTACGCCGTCCGCGCGCGACCTGGCGCGCCGGTGGCGACCCCCCTCGACTGGGCGGAGCTCGACGGCATGGAGCCGCGCCGCTACACGATCCGCAACCTGTTCCAGCGACTCGCCCAGAAAGACGACCCGTGGGCCGCGATCGGGGCGGAGGCCACCTCGCTCGCGGCCGCCCGCGAGACCCTGGACGGCTGGCTGGCCGAGGTCGACGACGACGGAAGCTGATGGTTGCGCGGTCCTGCCGCGCAGGCTCCCAGTGAAGCTCCGCCTCAAACCGACCAGGGCATCAGCGCGCAATCGACGCAAGTTCCGGGCGGTGGCGCCCCCTGCCTCCCCGTGAGGGGAGGAAAGGGGGTCGGGGGGTTTGGAGGGGCGATCCAGAGGATCATCCAGGTCGATCGGGGCGGCGAAACCGATGGATCGACCAAACTTGACTCAGTGGTCACGAACCCGGCCTTTGTAGATGTCCAGGCACAAGGTGCTCGGAGCCGGCGGTAAGATGAACCGTATGCTCAACCGGTTCGCTACCCTGGTGCTGGCGGCGCTCGCCGTCGCCGTGCCGGTGGTTGCCCAGGCACCGCAATCCGGCGCCGCGGGCATCCAGCGGTCGCGCTGGTGGGACGAGGTGGAGGACGTGGACTCCCTGATCGCCGGGGGCAAGTGGCGCAAGGCCGGGCGACTGCTCGTCCCGACCCTGGACCGGGTGGTCCGGGAGAGCTGGCAGGAGCCCGATCTCGGCCGGGTCCTCGCGGCGCTCAGCGTCCAGCACGCCATCCTGGAGCTCCACCGTGGGGAGACCGAGGCGGCGCTCTGGCACTGGCACGCCGCCCTGAACCTCGATCCGCGGGTCGGCGAGCGCCTGGAGCGCTACGGCAGCCTGGCCGACCCCCTGCGCGCGCACCCTCTGCGCCGCCGCGGGACCCTGCCCGACGGAAGCCGTCCGCCGCCGCGGTTCGCGACGCCGGGGTATGAGCCGATGGACGTGGGACCCCTGCCGCCGACCGGCCTGTTCGAAAACGCCTGGGTGCGCCAGCTCGGCAACCTGCCGCCGGTGCGCGTGGAGGTGGTGGTGGGCGCGGACGGGAAGCTCCACCAGCCGATCCTGATCGAGCGGACCACCCACCCGGTGGTCGCCTACTGGACCCTGGAGCGCATCCGGACGGCGGGCCTGGAGATCCGTCCGGCGAGCGTCGACGGCGTGCCGGTGGACGAAATCACCGAGGTCGAGATGGAGCTCAAGCCCTCCAGCCGCTGGTGAGGTAGAAAGAAAGAGACCCCGCTGGCACCGTGCCTGCCGGTACCGTTGCGGGGTGATCGATCAGGCGCCGGGGCGGGAAGGGCCCGCTCCGGCGTCTCAGGAATAGTGCAGGGAAGTCGATTGCTCACGGCTCGCGGGGGAGATCCACGCGACCTCCCAGGCAAGTCGCGTCTCATTCACCCCCTAGAGAATGCATAGGCCGTTCCCAGCGCGTCTTACAGGCCGCGCATCTCGGTCGCCTCGAGCACCCGTTCGATCGCCACCAGCCAGGCGGCCTCGCGGTAGGGGACGTCCTCGCGCGTGGCGCGCTCGTGCACCTGCTTCCAGGCCCGGCGGAGGATCGTCTCCTGCTCCTGGTCGACCCGCTCCCGCGGCCACCGGTAGCGCTGGTGGTTCTGCACCGTCTCGAGGTAGGAGACGGTGACGCCGCCCGCGTTTGCCAGGATGTCCGGCACCACCGGGATGCCGCGCGCCTCCAGGCTCGCCGAGGCCTCCGCCGTGGTCGGCATGTTGGCCGCCTCGACCACCAGCTTCGCCCGGACGTCGTCGGCGTTGTCCGCGGTCAGCACCCCTTCGATCGCCGCCGGCACCAGGATGTCGGCTTCGACGGTGAGCGGCCCGGCGCTGTCCGTCTGCTCGCCCTCGACGCCGCAGTCGAGAAGCAGGCAGCCCGGGTCCTCGACGCGGGCGGCGTGCAGCGCGTCGACGTCCAGACCGTCCGGGTTGTAGAGACCGCCCTCGACCGACGACAGGGCGACCACCTTGGCACCCCGGGCGGCGAAATCGTAGGCGGCGTGCTGGCCGACGTTGCCGAAGCCCTGGATGGCGACCGTGGCTCCGTTCAGGTCGAGCCCGATCTGCTCCGCGGCCCAGCCGGCCACCAGGACCACGCCGTGCCCGGTCGCCTCGACCCGGCCGAGGCAGCCGCCGAGCTGGATCGGCTTGCCCGTGACCACCCCTGGCGTATCGCCGTGCTCCCGGGAGTAGGCTTCGTAGATCCAGGCCATCTCGCGCGGCCCGGTGCCCATGTCCGGCGCCGGCACGTCGACGTCCGGGCCGAGCAGCGGCCCCATGCGCTGGGTGTAGCGCTTGGTGAGGATCTCCAGGTCGTTGGCCGAGAGCTGCCGCGGATCGCAGTTGATCCCTCCCTTGCCGCCGCCGAACGGGATGTCGACCACGGCGGTCTTCCAGGTCATGAGCTGGGCCAGGCCGCGGAAGTGCTCGAGGGTGACGCTCGGGTGGTAGCGCAGTCCCCCCTTGAACGGTCCACGCGCCCGGTCGTGCTGGACCCGGAAGCCGTAGAACACGCGCAACGAGCCGTCGGCCTGGCGCAGTGGAAGCTCGACCTTGACCTCCAGGTGGGGCGAGGTGAGGAGGAAGCGCACCTCGTCGTCGGTGGCGAGGCGATCGAAGGCTCGGCCGAGGTAGGTCTCGATGCTGCGGCTCATCAGGTCGCTGGTCATGCCATCTCCTTTCGGGCGGTTCGAGGTGCATCCATCTTGCCAGGCGGTGTGGTTGTCCCGATTCGCCCGGTCGCGCCAGCATCCACCATAGACAGCCCGGGAGTCTGAGGGTGTTCTTGTGCCCTCCCAATGCGTGGCGCCACCTACATCAGCCAGATCCGTCTGACCGACATGACCACGCCGGGCTGCCCATGTTGCACATGGACGACCCCACGGACCGCAAGGCCCCGGGGCCGACCTGCTCCAAGACCGAGGCCGGCTTTGCGCCGAAGGGGACGCTCACCCTGGTGCTCAAGGTGGTCTTCGGGCAGCCGGGTGACGAGATCCGCATCGGCATGGTCCGGATCAACCGCGCGGCCATGGAGATGATGCGGATGGAGAAGAAGCCGATGGCAATGAACGAGACGATGAAGCAGGAAAAGGGCGAGAGGAGGTAGGGGAGAGACCGGACGCGGAGCACGGCGTTCGCCACCTATTCGTGCGCTTGATTTGCCACACGTTTCTGTTATGTTACAGAGATGCGTGGCAAAAAGACCAAGGCCAAGACCAAGAAATCCGAGGTCATGTACCTCGATCGCGAGCAGTTTCGGCTACTCACCGATCCCCTCAGGCAGAAGGTGCTCAAGCTGTTGGGAACAAACGAAATGAGCACGTCCGGCCTGGCGGATGCCCTGGGCGAAGAAGCCCCGAGCAACCTCTACTACCACGTCCATCGGCTGCTGTCGGCCGGGCTCATCCGGCTCGTGCGCACCGAGCC
>Ga0210074_1000022_pt1 | contig 70857 bp, 45 predicted proteins | sample China_Galinas_Co_FD_184860 | JGI IMG/M metagenome (GOLD analysis project Ga0210074, IMG submission 184860) | Wetland microbial communities from San Francisco Bay, California, USA, that impact long-term carbon sequestration -... | ecosystem: Environmental > Aquatic > Marine > Wetlands ... | reverse complement strand
GGCGCCGGGCGATGCCGATGCGGCCGTAGCGGAAGGAGATCACCTCGCCCTGCTCGGTGAAGCGGATGCGCCCGTTGTGCACCGGGTCGGGCATGGCGAAGATCGCCTGGTTGGCCCGGCCGCCGCCGCGGCCGACGGTGCCGCCCCGGCCGTGAAACAGCCGGAAGTCCACGCAGTGCTCGCGGCAGATCCTGCCCAGCCGGTCCTGGGCTCGGTGGAGCGCCCAGTTGGCCATCCAGTAGCCGCCGTCCTTGTTGCTGTCCGAGTAGCCGAGCATGATCTCCTGGAAGTCGCCGCGCGCGGCCAGGTGGCGCCGGTAGACCGGGTGGCGGAAGAGCGCTTCCATGCGCCGGTCGGCGGCTTCCAGGTCCTCGATGGTCTCGAACAGGGGGACCAGGTCGAACGGCAGCGACGGCGCGGCGTCTCCGTCCGCCTCGCCCGGGTCGCCGCCGGCCGCCAGCAGGCCCGCCTCTTTGGCCAGCAGCATCACCTCCAGCATGTCGCTCACGTCGTGGGTCATGCTGATGACGTAGGCCTGGATCGACCGGGGATCGACCGCGATCGCCTCGCGTACCACCGCCAGGGTCTCCATGACGCCGGCGCTGCGCTCCGACAGCGTGGCGCCCCGGGGCAGGAGCGGCCGGGGGCTCTCGAGCTCCGCCTCGAGCAGTGCCAACCGCTCCTCTTCGGACAGGGCGGAGTAGTCCTGCTCGACCCTGGCGAGGCGCAGGATCTCGGCGACCGCGGCCTCGTGGACGCCGCTGTGCTGGCGCACGTCCAGGCCGGCGAGGGCGAAGCCGAAGGTCTCGGTGAGGGCGAGCAGCCGGGGCAGGGTGCCGTAGCGTGCGATCGGTCCCAGGCCCGACGCGCGCAGGCTGCGGCCGAGGAGGTGGAGGTCGGCCCGGAAGTCGTGCAGCCTGTAGGGAGCGCCGTCCCCCGGCCGGCCGGCCGCGGGCCGGTCGCCGAGCTGGCGGCGCAGGCGCTCGATCATCAGGGTCAGCTTGCGCCGGTACGGCTCGTGACGGAGCTTGGCGCCGCCGGGCTGCTCCATGCCGAGCGCCCGGGCGTCCCGCGCCAGGGACTCGGTCAGCTCCTCGGGGATCGGCACCTGCCGGTCCGAGAGCGACAGCTCGCCGCGCAGGGCGGCGAGCTCCTGGACGAACCGCTCCAGGGCGGCCCGGCGCTGGCGGGCGACCGTCCGCCGGGTCACCTGCGGCGTCACGTTCGGGTTGCCGTCCCGGTCGCTGCCGATCCAGGAGCGGTAGGCGAGGCCGAGCCGGGGTGCGCCGGTGGCCGCGGCGGCCTTGCCGAAGCGCCGCTCGAGGGCGCGCTCGACGTCGTCGCGGATCCGCGGGGCCGCCTCCCAGATCGCGTGGCGGAGGAAGTAGAGCCCCTGCTCGACCTCGTCGTCGACGCTCGGCCGCTCGGCCGGGATCTCGTCGGTGGTCAGGAGGACGGCGATCTGGAGGTAGAGCTGCTCGAACAGGCGGTCGCGCTCGTCCGGTGTCGTGTCCCGGCGTTGGAGCGTGTCGAGCAGCTCGCCGATCCGCTGCTGCTTGAAGAGCACCGTCCGGCGCCGCGCCTCGGTCGGGTGGGCGGTGAGGGTCGGCTGGACGTCGAGCCGCTCGATCAGGGCGACGGCGTCGTCGAGCGTGAACCCGCGCTCGGCGAGGCGGGCCATGGCCTCGTCGATCGACTCCGCCCTCGGCGTGCCGTCCGCCGCGCCGGTGCGGGCCCGCTCCCGGTTGACCCGCAGGATCTCCTGCTTCTCCGCCTGGTTGACCAGGTGGAAGAAGGTGGTGAACGAGCGCAGCAGCCAGACGATCTCCGGCAGGTCGAGCGCGGCGATCCGTTCGGCCAACTGCCGGCGCAGATCGGGCGCCTCCTCGTGGATCGCCCGCTTGGCGAGCTTCCGCAGCGTCTCGACCCGTTCCAGGGTCTCGTCACCCCCCTGGTCGCGGATCGCCTGGCCGAGCAGCTCGCCGAGCAGGTTGATCTGTCCGGACAGGGGCGCCGAGATGCCGGTCCCCTCGGCCGCGAGCTCCAGTCCCTCCCATCGCTTCATGCTGCAGGCCCTTCGGTTGCGTTGTGGTGTGTCCGGCCGGTGCGATCGCTGTCGGCTCGGCCGGCTGGATCGATTCGATCGGCAGGGCCGGCGAGCGCGGTACCGGACCCCGTCCGCGCGGACCGGCTCAGGCGAGCGGCTGCTCTGCCCGGTCGCCGCCCCGGCCGACCGTCGCCTGGGCGGCCTTCAAGAAGCTGCCGGCCCAGAAGTAGATGTCCTCGTTCCGGACCGCGGAGCGCAGGCGCTCCATCCGCTCCCGGCGCTCCGCGTCGTCCAGGCCGAGGGCCCGGTGGATCGCCTCGGCGAGGCCCTCCTCGTCCCACGGGTTGACCAGCAGCGCCCCGTCCGAGAGCTGGGTGGCGGCGCCGGCGAAACGGCTGAGCACCAGCGCGCCCTCGGCGGTGCCGGCGGCGCAGTACTCCTTGGCCACCAGGTTCATGCCGTCCTCGAGCGGCGTCACCAGCGCCGCGTCCGCCGCCCGGTAGTGGGCCAGGAGCTCGGTCCGGTCTAGAGGGTGGTAATGGTACTGGATGGGGATCCACCCCGGCCCGGCGTGGGCGCCGTTGATCTCGCCCACGAGGGTCTCGATCTCCCGCTTGAGCTCGGCATAGGCGGGAACCATTTCCCGGCTCGGGTTGACGACCTGGAGCAGGACTACCTTCTCGCGCCACTCCGGGTGGTGCTCGAGCAGGGTGCCGAAGGCGCGGAGCTTGTGCCGGATGCCCTTGGTGTAGTCCAGCCGGTCGACGCCGACCAGGATCTTCCTCCCGCTGCCCAGCCGCCGCCGCAGCTCCGTGGCCCGTTGCTCCACCGCCTCGTCGCGGGCGGCGGCGAACAGCTCGTAGTAGTCGATGCCGACCGGAAAGGCGCCGATCTCGAAGCGCCGCGGGCGTCCGTCGACGACCGCCTCGACCGCGTGGCTGACGTGGTGGACCGGCTCCCGCGAGGCGCCGCCGAGCGCCGGGTCGAGGCGCCGCAGGCAGGCGAGAAAGTTGGCCACGTGGCGGTCGGTCTGGAAGCCGATCAGGTCGTGGTCACAGAGCGCGGAGAGGACGCGCTCCGCCTGGGGCAGACGGAAGAAGAGCTCCGGCGGCGGGAAGGGGATGTGCTGGAAGAAGGCGACGCCCCGGGAGATGCCCCGCCGGCGGAGCTCCTCGCCGACCAGCAGGAGCTGGTAGTCGTGGATCCAGATGGTGTCGCCCGGCTGGTGGATGGCGTCGAGCGCCGCCGCGAACTTGGCGTTGACCTGCTGGTACATGGGCCAGAAAGTCGGCTCCGTGCGGCTCTGTTCCTCGAGCCCGTGAAAGACCGGCCAAACGACCTGGTTGGCATAGCCCAGGTACCAGGCGCGCACCTCCTTGGCGGAGAGGCCGATCGGTTGCAGGGCGAAGCTCTTGGTCTCCGCGTCGCTCAGGTCCCGCGCGCAGTGATGGCCCAGCTCCTCTTCCGGGACGCCGCACCAGCCCAGCCAAACGCCGCCCCGGGCGCGGAGCACCGGCGACACGGCGTTGATCATGCCGCCGGACATGGGCAAGACGGTCCAGTCATCGCCGCCGCCGCTCCGGCCGAGGGTGACCGGCAGGCGGTCGAGCGCCAGGATCAGGCGGCCGGAGCGGTGGGCGCGGCGCAGGGGAGCGGGAACGGCTTGCGGAGCCGGCGCATCGGAGGGCCGAGGGAGCGGTTTGGCGGCGGGCATGGGCGGCCTCCTGTGGGGGACGGGGGTGTGCACGGTCCTTCTTAAAGACATGCACGATCCGGGCCGAGAGAGGCCAGCTCAACGAAGCTTCCGAGGAAGATTCGGGACGGGGCCCCTGTTGGATGCCAGGTGAGCGCCGTCCGACTCGAGACCATGCCCGATCCGTCCCCCTCTCTCCAAGATCTGCCCCGCCCGGAACGCGACGCGGCGTCCCTCTGCCGCGACTTCCGGCGCTACCTCACCCTGACCCTGGGCCGGGACCCCTGGACCCACGACGACCACTCCCAGTACCAGGCCCTGGTGCTGGCGGTCCGGGACCGGCTGATGATCCCGTGGCGCCAGACCGCCCGGCTGCGCCGCGAGCACGACAGCCGCCAAGCGTATTACCTGTCGATGGAGTTCCTGATGGGGCGGGCGCTCCGCAACGCGCTGCTCAACGTCGACCTGGAGGTGCCGGCGCGCGATGCCATGACCGAGCTCGGGCTGCGCCTGGAGGATCTGGCGGCGGAGGAGCCGGACGCGGCCCTTGGCAACGGCGGGCTCGGCCGGCTGGCCGCCTGCTTTCTCGACTCCTGTGCCACCCAGGAGCTGCCGGTGGTCGGCTACGGCATCCGCTACGAGTACGGCGCCTTCCGCCAGCGGATCGAGGACGGCCGGCAGGTGGAGGAGCCGGAGCACTGGCTCCTCCGCGGCAACCCGTGGGAGGTCGAGCGACCCGAGATCGGGCAGGTCGTGCGCTTCGGCGGGACCACCGAGCTGCGCCCGGGCTCGAACGGCCGCCTCCAGGTCTGCTGGTCGGACACGGAGGACGTGTTCGCGGTGCCCTACGATACGCCGGTTCCCGGCTACCGGAACGGCACGGTCAACACGCTCCGCCTGTGGAAGGCCCGGGGGACGGACAAGTTCAGCCTGGCGGAGTTCAACGCCGGCGACTACGCCGCGGCCGTCACCGCCAAGAATCGGGCCGAGAACCTGTCGATGGTGCTCTACCCGAGCGACGAGAGCGAGAACGGCCGCGAGCTCCGCCTGCGCCAGCAGTACTTCCTGGCCAGCGCCAGCCTCAAGGACGTGCTCCGGCGTTGGATCCGGGACCACGGGACGGAGTTCTCCAGCTTCGCCGAGAAGAACGTCTTCCAGCTCAACGACACCCACCCGACGGTGGCGATCCCGGAGCTGATGCGCCTGCTGATGGACGGCCAGGGGCTGGAGTGGGAGGCGGCCTGGCGGATCACCTCCTCGACCATGGCGTACACCAACCACACCCTGCTGCCGGAGGCGCTGGAGCGCTGGCCGCTCACCATGTTCCGGCGGCTCCTGCCGCGGGTGACCGAGATCGTCGAGGAGATCGACGCCCGCTTCAAGGCCCAGGTGGCGGAGCGGTTCCCGGGCGAGCCGGAGCGCGTGCAGCGGATGAGCATCATCGAGCCGGGGACGCACCCCCATGTGCGCATGGCCCACCTGGGCGTGGTCGGCAGCATGTCGGTCAACGGTGTCGCCCGACTGCACACGGAGCTCCTCCGCGACGGCCTGTTCCGCGACTTCGCCGCGCTCTGGCCGAAGCGGTTCAACAACAAGACCAACGGGGTCACGCCGCGGCGCTGGCTCGCCGCCTGCAATCCGGACGCGAGCGACCTGATCACCGAGTCGATCGGTCCCGGCTGGGTGACCGATCTGACCCGCCTCGTGGAGCTCCGGCCGTTCGCCGACGATCCGGACTTCCGCGCGCGCTGGCGCGAGGTCAAGCGGGCGAACAAGCTGCGCCTGGTCAAGATGGTCCGCGATCTGTGCGGCGTCCAGGTCTCGGTCGACGCCCTGTTCGACGTCCAGGTCAAGCGGATCCACGAGTACAAGCGCCAGCTCCTGAACGCCCTCCACGTGATCCACCTCTACGACCGGATCATGCGCGGCGAGCACGACGGCGCCGATGCTCCGTGGACGCCGCGGTGCGTGCTGCTGGCCGGCAAGGCGGCACCCGGTTACCAGATGGCGAAGGTGATCATCGAGCTGATCACGGCCGTCGCCCGGACGGTCAACGGCGACCCGGACGTGGGCGAGCGGTTGAAGGTCGCCTTCTTGCCCAACTACCGGGTGTCGATGATGGAGATCCTCTGCCCGGCGACCGATCTCTCCGAGCAGATCTCGCTGGCCGGCAAAGAGGCGTCCGGCACGGGCAACATGAAGCTGATGATGAACGGTGCGCTCACCATCGGCACCCTGGACGGCGCCAACATCGAGATCCTGGAGGCGGTGGGCGAGGAGCACTTCTTCCGCTTCGGCCTGACCGCCCAGGAGGTGGAAGCCCTCCGGCCGCACCACGACCCGCGGGCGCGGATCGCCGAGGACGAGGACCTTGCGCGGGTCGTCGACCTCCTTCGGAGCGGCCGCTTCCTGCCGTCCGGTATCGCGGCGCCGGGGCCGTTCGGACCGATCCTCGACCAGCTCACCGGCGGCGACCCCTGGATGATCACCGCCGACTTCCGCTCCTACGTCGACGCCCAGGAGCGGGCCGCCCGCGCCTACCAGGACGCCGATGCCTGGAGCCGGTCCAGCCTCCTCAACACCGCCTCCTCCGGCGGCTTCTCTTCCGACCGCACGATCGCCGAGTACAACCGGGACATCTGGCGCCTGGAACGCCTGCCGACGCCGGGATAGCAGGGCACTTCGTGACGGCTGTGTTTGTCTTGGTCGATCCGTCGAGAAGGCCGTTCCGATCGACCTGGATGATCCACTGGATCGCCCCCCATCCCCTCGATCCCCTTCCCACCCTCGCGGGGGGAAGGGGACGCCCCCGCCCAAGGCTCTCGTCGGTTGGAGGCGGAGCTTCACGGGTTTCCTTCGCCCTGTCGCCGTCGCCCTGCCCGTTGGGGTGTGTCGATGGCCCCAGTTGGGTGGTAAGACGTTATCGACAGTAGTCGAATGCGCATATCCGCAGTTTCGGGTCAATGCGCTCGCGGACCGAAGGGGGAGCCAATCCTCGAGGTGCCGGGTCGGTCCGATCTTTCCGATCGGCGAGGAGGAGAAATGGCGAGTGATTTTCGGGTCCAGTTGATTCACCTGGCGGGTTTCGAGTCCCGTCACGCGGTCTTCCGCATCCCACCCCAGACCTTCCCGGTGCTGGCGGCTGCCACGCCGGAGGACGTCCAGCTCGAGCTGGTCGACGAGTCGGTGGCGCCGATCGATTTCGACGCCGATGTCGACCTGGTGGGGATCTCCGTCATCCTGCCGTTCGCGCCCAAGGCGTACGAGGTGGCGCGGCGGTTCCGCGAGCGGGGCGTGGCGGTGGTGCTCGGCGGCCACCACGTGACCGCCCTGCCGGAAGAGGCCGCCCGTCACGCCGACGCGATCGTGGTGGGGGAGGGGGACCTGGTCTGGCCGCAGCTGCTCGCGGACTTCCGGCGGGGGGAGCTGGCGCCGCGCTACGACGGCGGCACGGTGAGCGACCTGGGGGCCCTGCCGCCGCCCCGGACCGACCTCATCGATCCGCGCCACTACAGCATCGCCAACTCGGTCGTCGCCTCCCGCGGCTGCCCCTACAACTGCGCCTACTGCTGCATCCGCACCACCGCCGGCCGCTACCGCAAGCGCCCGATCGAGGACGTGGTGCGGGACATGGCGGCCGCCCAGGGCAACGTCCTGCAGCGCAAGATGTTCATCTTCTGGGACGACAACCTGACCGGCGACCGGGAGTACGCCAAGGCGCTCTTCCGGGCGATCGCGCCGCTGGGCAAGCGCTGGATCGCCGAGGCGACGCTCCACGACTTCACCGCCGACGCAGAGCTGGTCGAGCTGGCGGCCGCAAGCGGCTGCCGCGGCCTGTTCTGCGGCATCGAGTCGTTCAACCAGGAGGCGCTCCGCGGCGTGCGCAAGGGGTTCAACAAGGTCGCCCGGTTCCGGGAGTCGATCCAGCTCCTCCACGACCACGGAATCTGCGTCGACGCCGGCATGATGATCGGCTTCGACGAGGACGACGAGTCGATCTTCGACCGCACGCTCGAGACGGCGATCGCCCTCGACATCGACATCATGAACCTGGTCCTGGTGACGCCGTATCCGGCGACCAAGCTGTTCGCCGAGATGGCGGCCGCCGGCCGCCTGCTGCACCGGGACTGGTCGCGCTTCGACGGTCACCACGTGGTCTTCCGGCCGGCTCGCATGAGCCCGGATACGCTCGAAGCGGGCTGGCACCGGGTGCGCTCGGAGTTCTACCGCATGGGATCGATCGCCCGGCGGGTCTGGCGCTCCGGCGCCGCCCCCTGGATCGTCCTGCCCCACAACCTGTCGACCCGCCGGTTCGTCCAGATGGAGAGCCGCCGCTTCGCCGACGAGGCGTTCGAGTACTCGACCGTGGTGCGCGAGATCCGCGGCTCCGGGCCCATTCCGGCGTTCGACGGAGGGGCGTTCGAGGGTGGCGGCTTCGACGGTCTCGGGCAGGCTCGGAGGGAGGCGTCATGAAGGTCGAGATCATCAACTGCTGGGTCAGCCGCTACCGCGGTGAGAGCCGGACCCGCCTGATCCCGCCCCTGACCGCCGCCCACCTCGCCGCCCTCTGCCCCGACTGGGTCGACGTCTCGATCCGCCACGAGCAGGTCCGCCCGGTCGACTACGACACGGACGCCGACCTGGTGGCGCTGTCGTTCATGACCGGCTACGCCCCCCACGCCTACCGGGTGGCCGAGCGCTTCCGCGCCCGCGGCAAGACCGTGGTCCTGGGCGGTCCGCACGTGACGCTCCACCCGGACGAGGCGCTCGCCCACCTCGGCCCGGGCGACGCCGTGGTGGTGGGCGAGGCGGAGGTGGTCTGGCCGCGGCTGCTCGAGGACGCCCGGCGCGGCAAGATGGAGCGGCTCTACCGGGCCGCCACGCCTCACTCCCTCGCCGGCCTGCCCATGCCCCGGTACGACCTGATCGAGGACGACTTCATCCTCAATCACTACGTCCAGGCGACCCGCGGCTGCCCGTTCTCCTGCTCGTTCTGCTGCCTGAAGGCGCTCGAGACCGGCTTCCGCATGCGTCCGATCGACGACGTGATGCGCGATATCGTCGAGTACCGAGGCAAGAGCTGGCTCCAGAACAAGGTGGTCTGGTTCTGGGACGACAACCTGATCGGGCACAAGGTCTACGCCAAGGAGCTGTTCCGCGAGATGGCACCGCTCGGCAAGTGGTGGCTCACCCAGGCGTCGGTCAACATGGCCGCCGACGAGGAGCTGGTGCGCCTGGCCGCCGACGCCGGCTGCGCCGGGGTGTTCCTGGGCATCGAGACCTTCAGCGCCGAGAACCTGCGCACGGTGCGCAAGCACCAGAACAAGATCGACGACTACCGGCGGGCCATCCGCACCTTCCACGACCACGGCATCGGCGTCATGGCCGGGCTGATCGTCGGCTTCGACGACGACACGGCGGAGTCGATCCGATGCATCCCGGACATCGTCGAGGAGTTGGGGATCGACGTCCCCTTCCTCAACATCTCGACCCCCTTCCAGGGCACGCCGCTGTGGGACGAGGTCGAGGGCGCCGGCCGGATCCTCTCGACGGACTGGTCTCTCTACACCGGCATGAACGTGGTCTTCGAGCCGGTGTCCATGAGCGCCGGGGAGCTCGCTTCCGGCTACGCCGCCGTCTGGCGCGAGCTGGTCTCGGTCCGGCGCGCGTTCCGGCGGATCACGCTCCGGCCGACGAGCCTGCGGCGGCTCGCGGCGAGCCTGGGGATCAACGGCTTCTACGCCTTTCAGGGCGTGCGGGGCCACGGGCCGCAAGTGCGGCTGGCCGGGGGGGAAGCAGAGCGCCAAGGCTCGGCTGCGGCCGAGCGTCCCCGCGACCGGCAGCTCGGTTTGTCGGAGGTCGGGGAGGCGATGCATTGAAGTGGATCAAGGGCCGTTGGCTGCTCAAACTGATCAGCCTCTACCCGCCCTACCTCGGGGCGGGCGTTCGGGTGTCCCACATCGGGGATGGTTACCGCACCTTTGAAGTGAAGATGAAGCTCTCGTTTCTCAATCGCAACTACGTGGGGACCCATTTTGGCGGTTCGCTCTACTCGATGTGCGATCCGTTCTACATGCTGATCCTGATCGAGAGCCTCGGCCGCGACTACCAGGTGTGGGACAAGTCGGCCTCGATCCGCTTCCGGCGCCCGGGGCGCGGCACGGTGCGTGCCCGCTTCCACCTGTCGGAAGATGAGATCGAAACGATCCGCCGCACCGTCGACGCCGAGGGCAAGGCCGAGCCGCGGCTCTCCGTCGACGTGGTCGACGAGCAGGGCGAGGTGGTGGCCGAGGTGGAAAAGCTGCTCCACGTGCGCAAGAGGGAGCGGGTGGCGAGCGAGAGCTCCTGAAGAGATCGATTGCGGCGGGAGGCCCGGCTCCCGGCCAACGATCCGACCATCGCTCGAAAGGAGCACCGATGTTCACCATCGAGAACCACGTGGGACGGCTCGTCGAGGTGCGGATCGCGACCCCGGTCGCCGAGCCCGAGATGCCCGGTATCGCCCAGGCGACCCATGACCTGATCGCCTCGCTGCCGGGGGCGTTCGTCGCCGTGATGGACCTGCGGCAGGCCAACGTCTTCCCGCAGGCGGTCAGCGACGCCTTCGTCCACATCCTTTCCGACAACAACCCGAAGCTCGAGCGCTCCGCCTTCCTGATCGGCGAGAGCACGATCTTCGGCCTGCAGATCGAGCGCGCCATCCGCATGGCGGGCAAGCCGAACCGGCAGGCGTTCCGCAAGCCCGAGGAGCTGGAAGCGTGGCTGGACGAGCCTCTCAAACCGTCGGAGCAGTACCGGTTGCACGAGTTCCTGGTGGCGGAGGCGAAACCGGTTCTGGCTTGAAGGGCCGGATCGGCTTGATGGGCCTGTTGGGCCTCATGGGCGCGCCGGCGTGAGCGAGCGGGCGCTCACCGTGCCGGCCGCGGACGGCTATCCGCTGGCGGCCACGCTCTACGGTCCGGACGGCGCGGCGGCCCCCGACAGGTCGGCCAGGTCGACCGGGTCGGCCGGGTCGACCGGGAGCACCGCGCCCGGCGGGTCGACGGCGGTGGTGCTCTCGTCGCTCGGCGGCGACCGCCGGCGCTACATGCCCTTCGCCCGCCACCTGGCGCGCCGCGGCTGGAACGTCCTGACCTTCGACTACCGGGGGATCGGCGGTTCACGCCGGCGGCCGGTGCGGGGGTTCCCGGCGAGCCTCTCCGACTGGGGCGCCCGGGACGTCGAGGGTGTGCTCGCCTGGGCGGCCCGCCATGCGGCCGGCCGGTGGGGGGTTCAAATCGCTTGTGCTCCACCATCCGGCGACGACGCGGCCAGGACGGGGCAGCGGTCGCCCCGGCTGGTGGTCGTCGGTCACAGCGTCGGCGGGCAGATCCTGCCGCTCGCCTCGAGCCACCGCAGGCTGGACGCCGTCCTCCTGGTCGCCCCCCAGGCCGGCTGGTGGCGGCTGCGCGAGGGGATCTGGGCCCACCTGGTCCGCGCCTACTTCACCCTGACGCCGGCGGTCGTCGGGGTGTTCGGCGGCCTGCCGCTCTGGCCTACCGGCCCCGAGCGGGTGCCGGCCGGCGTCGCTCTGGAGTGGCGGCGGTGGTGCCTGGAACCGACCTATCGGAGCCTGGCGGGAACACCGCTGGGAGCGCGGTTCGCCGAGGTGACGGCGCCCGTCTTGGCCTACTCGTTCGCCGACGATCCGCTGTTCTCGCCCCGGCGGGCGGTGGAGGCCCTGCTCGATCTGTACGCCGGGGCGCCGGTCGCGCACCGCCACGTTCACCCGCGGGAGCTGGGGCACCGGAGGATCGGCCACCGTGGGTTCTTCGATCCGGCGGTGGGACGGGACCTCTGGCCGGACGCCGTGGCCTTCCTCGAAGGCGCGGCTCAGCCGGCCGCGCGAGCGCCCCGCCGGCCGCGACCGCTCCACCAGGCGCCGGCGCCCAGGGCGGCCAGCCCGAGCAGCGACAAGGCCGCGCCGGCGCCGATCCCCTCGGGCCGATAGCGGAGCTCCAGCCGGCCCTCCGTCCTCCCGGGGCCGCCGACCGGCACGCCCAGGAACACCCCACGCACCGCCTCGACCGGCGCCGGCTCGCCGTCGACCCGGGCGTGCCACCCCGGGTCCCAGGTCTCGGCGATCACGACCGTCGCCGGCCGCGGCGTCCGCCAGGAGACGATCCAGTGCCCGGGCGATCGCTCGAGCACGTCCAGGCGCCTCCCAGACCGCCCGGCACGGTCCCCGGCGCCCGGTGCGCCGGCCGATCCCGCCGATCCCGCCCGGCCGATTGCTCCTGGTGAGCCGGCTGCTCTGGCTGATCCGGCGGGTCCACCCACCTCGGGGGATTCATCGCCCTGGGGCGGACCCCAGCGCACGATCGGCAGGGCCCCGGGCCGGCGCCAGACCCGGGCGTCGTCCCCGTCGTAGGCGAGCCGCCAGCGCCGGCCACCAGGGTTCGCCGGCGCTCGCTCCCCGGGTGCCGTCATCACCCAGCGCACGCCGAGACGGTCGAGCCACGGGCTGCCCCAGCGCCGGATCGGCTGGTAGTAGACCGGGTCCGGCGCGGCGAACGAGGCGTAGATCTCCTGGTAGTCGTGGAGCTTGACCGGCGTGTCGCCGCGGACGTCGAACAGCCGGTAGACCATGGCGGCGTCCGGGTGGAGGACCCCGCCGGTGCCGGCGATCCGGTCGAGCGAACTGGCCCGGCGGTGGAGGAATCGGACCGCGCCGGTCTCCGGGTAGAGGTCCGCGGCCGGAAGCGCCGGGTTGGTCCAGGCGTGGGCGAAGGCCAGGTCGGCGGCCACCAGGGCCGGCAGGAGCGGCCACAAGCGCCGCCGCCGCGCGGGCTCCAGGAGCAGGGTCGCCGCCAGGGCGAGGGCGATGGTCGCGATGCCGACGGTCCAGGCGGTCTCCGCCGGTCGCAGGCCGGCCGCCGCCCAGTCGTCGGCGAACAGCAGCCAGCAGAGGCCGAGCAGGGCGAGGACCGCGGCGGCGGCGGCGGCCATCGCTCGCCGGCCGGAGCCGGCGAGCCAGGCGTCGACGCCCCGGGCGGCGAGGACGGCCAGGCCGAAGTCCAGCCCCATCTTGAGGTAGTGGGTCAGGCTCTTGTCGATCACCGGTAGCGCCATCAGCAGGTGGCGGACACCCGGCACCTGGTAGGCGGCGAGGAGGGCGAAGAGGGTCATCGCCGCCACCGCCAGCCAGGCCCGCTCGCCCGCGCCCCCGCTCGCGCCGACACCGGGGCCGGCGCCGGTATCGTCTCCCTCCACCCCGTGGCGGCGCCAGCCGTGCCAGGCCGCCGCGACGCCGGCCGCCGCCAGCAGCAGGGTCGCCGTGCCGACGTAGATCGACGTCGCCGGGTCGTTGAACGGTCCCCACCAGGTGGCCGCGCGCCCGGCGGCCAGGGCGTCCGCGGGGGCCGGCGCCAGCGGCGTCGGCGCCGAGCGGCCGAAGAGCGCCGGCATCACCAGTCGGAGCAGCAGCTTGCCCACCAGCGACAACGGAGGCGGTGTGTAGGGCAGGTCCACCAGCCACTTGCTGCTGCGAAACACCGTCGCCATCAGCGGCACCAGCTCGATTCCGGCGATCCACAGGGCGGCGATCCAGCCGCCGGCGTAGGCCAGACCCACGGCCACCGGCCGGCGGGCCCACCGCACCACCAGGTAGACGCCGGCCAGCATGCCGGTGAAGACGGCGGTCTCCGGGTGGCCGCCCAGGAGCTCCAGCCCGCCGAGGCCGGCTAGCCAGGGCCAGGCCGCGGGCCGCCGGGCGAGACGCTCGGTCGCCCAGAATGCCCAGGGGACCAGGGCGTGGCAGTTGGCCATCGGGTAGAGCATCCAGCTCGTCACCACGCCGGAGAGGGGGAAGGCGACCGCGGCGAGCAGGGCGCCGCGCTGGCTCGCGCCGAGCTGCCGGGCGAAGGCCCACGCGCCGACGCCGCCGATCACCAGCCGCGCCCAGGGCAAGAGCACCAGCCCGAGCTGGAGCGGCAGGGCGGCGAACAGCAGGTGGAGCGGGAAGAGCGGTGCCGAGGAGCCGTTCGACCAGTAGGGCGTGCCGGAGAACTGGAAGGGGTTCCAGAGCGGCAGCCGCCCGGCGCGCATCTCGGCGCGCAGGAAGATCAGCCAGGGCTCGACCTGGAGGGTGATGTCCCGCAGGTGGGGGTTGCCCGCGGCCGGGTCCAGCTTCGGGGTGGCTCCCTGTGCCGCTCGTTGCCCCGCTCCCTGCCAAGGCGGCAGCGATCCGAGGGTCGCCGCCGGGCTGGGCACGCCGTCCGGCAGCGCCAGCACCGGACCGAGCAGGACCATCGCCACGATTCCGGCGACCGCCCAGGCCGCGCACCAGCCGCTGCCCGCTCCGGAGCCTCGCCGCCACCACCGCTGCACGGCCAGCGGCGCCAGGGACAGCACGAGCAGGACGGGCAGGGCCGGATTCATCCGGGGGATCATCCCATAGCGACGACCCGCTCCCCGACTACCTCCCGGGGTGGCCCGCGCCTCCCCTCCGAGGCGTTGTGCGGCCCCACGGCACGCGCCAGGGTGAGGTGGGAGTCCGTGCGGCGGTCTGATGCGGCGGGTCCCCTGGCGACGGGAAGGGCGCGATGGACGCGGCACCGACAGAGCGGGGCAGTCTGGACAGCTCGGAGAGCGAGCGCGGGCGATGACCGACCGCACACTGCGCGGGCGGCTGCACCTGCTGCTGCTCCAGTGGCTGGTGGTCTTCCTGGTGGTCTCCGGGCTGGTCGGTCTGTTCGCTCTGCGCCACATGCGCGCCCACGTGGAGCAGGACCGGCTGCTCCTGGCGCGCACCGTCTCCCACTACCTGGACTCGGCGCTGTTGAACGCGCTCCAGGGGGTCGGCCGGCTGGTCAGCGAGCTGCCCGATCCGGGGGAGTGGGACGGGGCGGCCCGCTCCGAGCTCCGCTCCTTCCGCTTCCAATTCCTCTTCCGGAGCGCCATCCACCTGCTGGACGAGAACGGTCGGGTACTGATCTCCGATCCGTCGTTCGCCGACCCGCCGCCGATGCCGACCGACGAAGGCGTCGACGCCTACCTGTCGCGCCCGCGGATCAGCTCTCTGCTGCGCAAAGGGGACCGCCGGGTCCTGCTCCTGACCTATCCGTTCGAGCGCGACGGCAAGCGCTACAGCCTGGTGGCGGAGATGAGCCCGCGGGGATCCATGCTCTCCGTCGTTCTCCAGAACCTGGCGCCGGAACCCGATCTCCACCTGGTGGTGATCGACAACGTCGGCATGGTGATCGCCGCGCCCGATCACGAGCAACTGTTCAACGCCATGGCTCCCGCCGATCAGCTCGGTGCCCGCATCCGCGCCCGGCGGCCCCTGGTGACGGAGGTCTCCTCCTGCACCATCTGCGTGGACGGTCCCAAGACCGGGGACTTCCTCACCGTCATGGTGCCGCTGCGCAACGCCCCCTGGGGCGTGGCGATCCAGCAGGACGAGTCGGAGGCGTTCGCCGTCCTCCGCCCGTCCCAGCTCGGCTTCGCCACCACCGCGGTGCTGCTGCTGCTCATGGGCCTCCTCCTCTCCCGCGGGCTCGGGCGCTCGGTGATCGAGCCGATCGGCCAGCTCTCCGAGCAGGCGGAGCGGCTGCGCCAGGGGGACCTGGAGTCCCCGATCACCGTCGAGGGGGACCGGGAGATCCAGATCCTGGCGCGCAGCCTGGATGAGGCACGCGGCCAGCTCGGCACGACCCTGGGCGAGCTCAAGGGCTTGAACGAGCACCTGGAGGAGCTGGTCGCCGACCGCACCCGCGAGCTGCGCTCGCGCTACGAGGACCTGAAGCTGCTCTACGACGTGTCGGCACTCTGCGCCCAGGAGCGGCGGCCCAGCCGGTTCATCCCGCCGGTGCTCCAGCGGATCTCGCGCCGGTTCGCGTTCCACGCCGTCGCCCTGGTGACGACGCCGCCGGACGGGCCGCAGAAGCGCTACGTCCACCCGGAGAAGACCGCCCTACCCTGGCTCGGCGCCGCCGCCGCGGTGCCCGAGGGGTGGCAGCGGCGCGAGCTGGTCTACCACGGCGAGCCCAAGGGGGTGCTGTTCTACCGCTGGCCGGACAGCGAGGACCAGCCGGCGGTGGAGGCTCTGCAGCACGAGCTCGCCCTGTCGCTCCACTCCGCCTACCAGCTCCGCCGGACGCTGATCCAGGACGCCCAGCGCAAGGTCCTGGTGCGGCGGCTGCTGGCGGCCGCCGAAGAGGAGCGCCGCCGGATCGCCCGCGAGCTCCACGACGAGATCTCCCAGCTCCTGACCGCCATCCAGCTCTCCCTCGAGCACGCCGCCTCGCACCCCGAAGAGCCCCACCGGTTCGACCGGGTCGAAGAGCTCCTCACCCGCACCCAGCAGGAGGTCCACCGGGTGATCTTCGACCTGCGCCCGTCACTCCTCGACGACCTGGGGCTGGCGGCCGCGGTGCGCTGGTACGCCGAGCGCTACCTGGAGCCCGAAGGGATTGACGTCAGCCTGGAGGTGGAGGAGGAGCTGGAGCTGCCCGACGAGGTGGAGATCACCGCCTTCCGGATCTACCAGGAGATCATCACCAACATCCTGCGTCACGCCCACGCCGAGCATGTCTCGGTCGAGCTCGAGCTCCACCCCGCGCTGATCTCCGTCGCAGCGGAGGACGCCGGGCCGGAGGGAGGAGCGGGCGCGGCCGGCACCTTGGTGCTGGCGGTCGAGGACGACGGTGTCGGCTTCGAGCCCGACCAGCAGTCCGGTGGCGGCGCCGGCCTGGTCGGCATGCGCGAGCGGGCCGACCTGATCGGCGGCACCATCGAGATCGACAGCGAGCCGGGGCTCGGCACCCACGTGCGGCTCCGCATCCCCCTGGAGTGAGCCCATGATCCGCATCCTGATCGTCGACGACCACGACCTGGTGCGTGAAGGGCTACGCACGATCCTGGAGCAGGAGGCCGGCTTCGAGGTGGTCGGCGAGGCCGGCGACGGCCAGGAGGCGATCCGCGAGGCGCGGCGGCTGACGCCGGACGTGATCCTGATGGACCTGAACCTCCCGGGCGGCATCGGCGGCCTCGAGGCGACGGAGGCGATCCTGGCCGACCGGCCGGATGCCAAGGTGATCATCCTCACCCAGTACGAGCAGCGGGAGTACATCAAGCGGGCGCTCCGGATCGGCGCCCAGGGGTACGTCATCAAGCGGAGCGCCTCGCGCGATCTCAAGGAGGCGATCCGCACCGTGTTCCAGGGCCGGCGCTATCTCCACCCGGTGGCGGCGGACGAGCTGGTCGAGATCATGACCCGCGGCGAGAGCCTCGAAGAGGAGGATTACGAGAAGCTCACCCGCCGCGAGCGCCAGGTCCTGAAGCTCCTCGCCGAAGGCAAGACCAGCCGAGAGATCGCCAAATACCTGGGGGTGAGCCTCAAAACCGCCATGACCCACCGCACCAACCTCATGGCCAAGCTCGGCGTCCACTCTCGCGCCGAGCTGATCAAGTACGCCATCCGCAAGGGAGTCATCGACGTCGAGCGGCCGGAGTAGGGGGGAGATGCAACGGGATGGTCCGTTTGTAAGCACACGGCTCCCGAATTTGCGAGTCACCCGGCGGCGGCTCCATCCCCTGGGTGGCTTCACTATTCGGTATCGACAGCGAATCGCCCGCTTCCTGGCTTCCTTCAGTACAGGGTACAAGTCGACAACGGCAGGTCTGCTGCTCGCACGGCCGACAGGCTGTGGTCAGCGGGAACGAGGTGAATGGGTAGCGTGGGGAATATGGGTAGACATCATGGAATCCCTCTGCCACTAGCCTAGGACGGCCAGCTCGACGACTGGCTTCGTGTTGGTAGGGCAGGGTTGAACTTCCAGTGAGAAAGCGTAGTAGAATTTAGGATTATGCTCAATAATTGAGTGGAGGGGTTGACCTGCTTGTCGAAGTCAACGACCAGAGTGGCGGGCGGGCTGGTGGCGCGTGATTCGCGAGAGTGGCACCCGGGTTAGTCAAGCTCTGCGCGACCAGAGAGAGCGGGTGATGCGGGTGATGGCGTTGGGCTATCAACGAGTGCCGGAGTAGGTCCTTTTACACGCGTCAAGCCCATCGAAGACGAGATCGAGAAGCTGAGTCCCGAGGAGTTCTCCCAGCTTCGGGACTGGATCATGGAGCGGGACTGGAAGCAGTGGAACCGGCAGATCGAGCGTGGCTCCCGCGCTGGCCGGCTGGGTGGTCTCTTCGAACGGGCTCTCGAGGCGCATCGCCGAGGTGAGAGCCGGGAGCTTTGACCCACTTCACCAGTGCGGAATTCTGGGAGTTCTTCCAGGATCTTCCCGACGATGTTCAGCAGCGTGCGCGGCGGAGTTTCGAGTTGCTGAAGTTGAACCCTCGTCATCCTTCCCCACGGTTGAAGAAGATCGGTGTCCACTGGTTGGTGCGTGTGGGGCGCGGCTACCGCGCGCTCGGCGCGACGGTCGACGGCAGCATGCTCTGGGTGTGGATCGGAACCCACGCCGACTACGAAAAGCCCCTGCCTTGACTGGCGCTTCCTCTACAACAGCGCGGGCAGCGGCCGGAGAGTCTCCGCGATCCGGCGACGCGGCCTCCCGCTCCGTGAAGCGCGAATCCGGCCCAGTACCAGGGATGGCTCCGCCCGGGTGTCTCCAGGGTGTGGAGCTGGGCCTCCCTCAAGGCGTCCGAGGAGGGTTCGCCGGCGGCGAGATGGCGTTCGAGCTCCACCATGAGATCAGCCGTGGCCTGGTCGTCTACCGCCCAGGAGGTCGTCACGGTCGATCGGGCTCCGGCGAGGAGGAAGGCCCGTGCCAGGTTGGTGACCTCGTCGCCCCCTGTGCGCGGGCCTTCTCCGGTATGGCACGCGGGGAGGACGACCAGGTCGGTTCGGGGGAGACGGAGCTGGGAGGCGATCTCGTGGATTTCGAGTCGGCCGTCAGTGCGCGGATCGCCCGGCGGAGTCAAAGAGGGGGCCAGCTCGAGGTGCGTGAACAGGGGGTCCGTCCGGTCGATGACCCCGTGGGAGGCGATATGGATCAGCGAAGCACCGGGTCCGAAGGTCCGAAGGGCGTCCTCGGTGGCGTCCGGTCCGAGGAGCGGACGGCTCCCCCAGATGGCCGCGACTGCCCGGGCTTCGGCGCGGGCCGCGGGGAGCTCCCCGGTCGGGTCCCCGAGGACCAGCACGGAGCCGCCTCCCTCGGACGGTCGCTGCCGGAGCCGTGCATAGGCGCTCGCGCTCGGCGCGTAGAGCAGCGCGAGGTCCCGGATCAGCCAGCGGTGCGTGTCCGGGTCCAACAAGGCGGCGAAGGGGAGCTCCACGAGCGGCCCGTGAGGGATGAGGACGACACGCCGGGTCCCGACCTTGTCGCGGAGCGGTGACCACACGAGGCGGTAGAGGTCCTCGGCGTCGTGCTCGATCGGCAGGTGGTTGCGGATGTCCTCCCGGAAGCGGGCGACCCGGTCTTCCAGCTCTCGGGCCTTCGTGTCCAGGGGCACCAGATCGATTCCGTCGTGGTGGACGACCCAGGCCAGGGTCTCGTCTCCTGTGCTGCTGGACACCAGGTAGGCGACCAGGGTCGTGTCCGGGTCGAGCTGGTGTTGGATGGCGGCGAGCGGCAGGGGCCTGGCCCGCTCGGTGCTCGGACCCTGGAGCGAGAGGCGGTTGAACGTCGCGTCGATCTCGCGGCGAACGTCAGTCAGCTCCTCCTGAGCCGCATCGAAATCGTTCTCCTCCGAGGGGTTCCAGATCGCCTCGGTGACGCGGGCCTCGAGGGCGTCTCGCCGGCGCCTGAGAGACGCGATCTCCACTGCCTGCGCTTCGTAGGGCTGTTCGACGACCCGTGCGTCCACCAACCCATCGAGGAGCTCCCGGGCACGAGCCTGCTCGGCGTGCTCAAAGGAGCCTGCGACGTTGCCGGTCTTGGTGTCGATCAGGGTGAAGAGCTGGGCGAACGGTGCGAGTGCATCGTCGAGACCGGAGCGGAGGCCAGGTGGCGCGGCGGCAGAGACCAGGTGTTCGAGCCCGTCGAGGGAGCGTTGGAGCTCGGGTCCCGAAGGCCACCGCTCCGGTTGCTCCGGGTTCTGAGCCATCTGGGTGACCTGTCCGACCATGGAGCGCAGTGCATCTTGCACGGCAGCCGGCTGACCCTCGACGAGCGTGCCCACCTGTCCGACGAGCTGCAGCAGATCGGCGCTCGATGGTCCGGAGTCGCCGACCGAAGCGAGGAAGTCGGTCAGGGAGCAGTTCAGGCGGACTCCCTGCATCAGATGCACCACCGAATCAGAGGCTTCGCTGACGTCCGTGCTCAACATCTGGCCACAGAGGGCGACCGCCTCGTCGAGCTTGTTCTCGCGGAGGAGAGAGACCAGCTTGAGGTTGTCGAAGTAGAGCGGGGGAAGCCGATCGCGGTAGCGGTCGCCCAGGGTTTCGAGCTGTTGGAGGGCGCTGTCGAGCTCGCCGGAGCCCACACCCAGGACCAGGTCGGAGAGGAGCCCTGCCACCGGGGCGACCTGGGGATCCTCCTGTCTGGCCGCCTCCTGGAAATCGCGGAGGTCGGCCGCCGCGGCCTCCGGCTTCCGAAGAACGCTCAAGGCCGTGCCCCGATAGGCGCGCAGACCGGCCTCCTGGACCGTCATGCCTCGTCCCTGGATCAGGCTCAGGGCGTCGTCGAACCGGTGGAGGGCACGACCGAACCGGTAGAGATTCATCTCGAGGAGCCCCAGGCGTTCGAGGAAATGGGATCGGGCGAGGGTCGTGTCCGCGGGGTCCGCGTCGAGGAGACGGGTGGCTTCCTCTTGGAGATCGTGGGCTTGCCGGACCCAGTCCGAGGCGCCTGCCCGGTCTGCCCATCGGGCGCTTCGCGCGGCGAGCTCCCGCGCTTCTGCGAAGCGGCCCTGCTCGATGCGCGTGGCCGCCAGCCCCCAGGCGGCAACTGCCTCGGTGAAGTCGTCCCCCTGATCGTGGCCCCGTTCGAGGAGACTGGCAAGCGCCTCGAAAGCCTCCGAAGGCATCCCGTCGCCCAGTCGTTCGAGGGCGTCGACCAGCTCCGGCGCGACCGATTCCGACCTGGCGGAAGGGCTGGCCTGCGCGGTCGCGGCAGGGGACCCTGCCGGCTCGGCCGGTGCGCTCTGGGCCGGCAGGCTCCGGGCGCCCGCGCCGAAGAGCAGCAGGGAGAGGGTGAGAAGGAAGAGGGCTCGGTCGAAGTGGTCGAAGCGACAGGGGATCGTGATGGGCACCATGAAGCTCTCCTTGCGTCTCGGGGTGGATCAGTGGTCGGACTCGGTGAGGGCGAGGGCCGTCCGGAGTGCGCCGCCGGCAGCAGTGGCGACCTCCGGAGTCTTCGCGGCGCGTTCGGCTTCTCGGAAGCTCCGCGCGGCGGACAGGGGCAGGCTGCGCTCGAGCTCGAGAGCTCCCTGCAACAGAAGGCCCGTCGCCGAGGGGCGAGCGGTCAGCTCCTCCTGCAACGCCTCTCCCGCCGCGTCGAGAAGTCCCTGGTCCGCCAGGAAGAGGGGCACCCGGAGATCGGCGTCTGAAGACGGAGCTTCGGCTTGTTCGAGTACCTCGAGACTGGCTTGGATCGCCCGCGCCCTGGCGTCCGGAACCCGCCACACGCGGTGGCGATCACCCCAGGAGAAGGCTCCTCCGATCGTGGTCTTGACGCCGACGGCCAGGTAGGACTGACCGTCGGCGGGCAGGTCGGGCGCGTCCTGTGGCCAGGGCAGAGAGCACACCTCGAGTGACCCCGGCGGGTAGGCGCGTTCCGCACAGTCGACGTCGGAGACGGGGACTTTCGCGGTCCATGGTGCGGGGCCGACGACCTTGATAGCGATTTCGCGAGCCCGCGGAACGCGGGTCCATCGGAGGACCGGACGCGGTTCCAGGGTGCCCGAGTCCCGCGGTTCGAGCAGGACGGGGATGCCCGGGTCCTGCTCTTCGCGCCCCCGCGTTCGAATCCGGACGATGGTCGTGCGCGTTCTGTCGAGGCGTCGGAGAACGCTCTGGGTGTAGCGGTCGGTGTCGAGGGTCCGGTCGCTCGGCGACAGCGCCGCGTAGGTGCCGGGTGCCAGGGGAAGACCGGTCGCGCAGGTCTCGGAGGAGAGCCGGAGCGCGGTGCCGCCGCCCAGGCGGAGCAAGTGGTCGGTGGAGCAGACCAGCGAAGCGGCTCCAGGCTCGGAGACGTTGACCACCGACCCGTCGGGGATGACCTGCCTGGGGAGCACGCGGACGATGTCTCCTGCCGCGGTGTCGGTCGTGACCACGCCCTCCAGGGCGGTGACGACCGCTGTCAACGGCGGGGACGGCCGGTCAGGGGCCGGCTGGAGGCCCGGCGTCGGCGCGAGCACCGGGAGGAGGATCGCGAACCCGACGCAACGAGCGCGGCGACTCATCGGCCGACTTCCTCTACCGCGGAGAGCGCGGCGCAGTCGAGGCGACGCTCCAGTCGGGCGACCCGGTTCGACTCCTCGGTCACTCCCGCAGGATCGATGCGCCGGAACCGCTCCACGGCTGTGCAGGCCCGCTTGCCGTCACCGGCGGCGTCGGCCGACTCCGCCAGCCAGTAGTACAGGTCCGCGCGGAGCGGCCAGTCCTCGGCCGGTGTGAGCTCGAGGGCGCGCCGGAAGGACTCGTCCGCGCGCTTCGGCTGGCCGAGGGCCAGCAGCGTCCGACCGAGGTGCTTGTGCAGGCGAGGGGACGTCGGATCGAGGGTGAGACCGCGAGAGAGCATGTCGCGGGCGTCTTCGAGCCGGCCCAGGTCGAGGAACGCGGCGCCGAGCTCGTTCGCCGCGTCGGCGAACGTCGGATCGAGGTCCAGGGCGTCACGGAGCGGCCTGATTGCTTCTGCCGGTCGGCCCGAACGTACCAGGAGCGCCCCGAGGTTGTACCGGTGGACGGCGCGGTTCGGGTCGAGTCGGACGGCGAGGGTGGCCTCGTCGACGGCCCGGTGGAGATCGCCGAGGTCCTGCTCGGCCGCGGCGAGATCCGCGTGGACGGACGCCAACGTTGTCGAGTCCGCCCCCCAGCAACGGTTCGGTCCCAGGGCGGCGTGGAGCACTTCGGCCGCTTCCGAGGCCTGACGGTCGAGCAGGAGTGCGTTGGCCTGTTCGACCGCCCGCTCGACTCGCTCTTGGCAGAGTGACCTGGTCTGCCGGACGGTGACGGCGGTCAGCAGGAGGATACAGCCGACGAGCACCAGTCCGACCCGCTTCATCCAGCGTGGGAATGGCCGTCTCAGCTCGGCCCCCTGGAACAGGATGGGTCGGGCCCACTCGTCTCGTTCCGGGGCTCGGAGCCAGACGTCCCAGCGCGCGCCGCTGAGGGCCTCTTCGGGCACGGCGCCCTGCCCCAGGCGGCGGTAGAACGCCCCGGTCAGCGAGACCGCGGCATCGTCTCGAATCGGTCCGCGCATGGCGACGACCACCGGGAGGCCGCCCTTGAGCAGCGCGGTCGCCACCCCGGAGAACGGGTTGCCCGCACCGACAGGGAGGTCCGCCGTCTCACAGGCGTTGAGAACGACGAGCTGGAGGTCGGGGAACTGGCGCAGCACCGCGGAGAGGTGGCTGCCGGCGACGGTGTGGCCGGGGTCCTCCTCTTGCTCCCAGAGCAGTCCGCCCCCTCCTGCGATGCCGAGCCCGCGGGTGCCATGTCCCGCCAGGTGGAGCCCATGGAACGGCCTCCCCCGGTCGACCGCCTCGCGCAGAAGCTGTTCGAGGGCATCCAGGTCGTCGGCCTCGGCCCAGTGGATCTCGAGACCGGGTCCCTTGGCTGCGCCGTCGAGCAGGGCTCGCTCGGCTTCCAGATCGAGGTCGTCGGCACCGGAGAAGAGGGCCAGGATGCGGAGCGGGCGCCTCGGCACGAACGCGCGCGGAGGACGCCGGACCACGAGCGAACGGACAATCGAAACGTGACCCTCGCACGCCAGGCGCTCGGCGCGGCCCGTGTCGACCATGCGTTCCCAGGCGCGGCCATAGAGCCGAGGCATCCCTGGCCGACCCGGGTCGAGCACCAGGCGGATCCGGAGACCCTCGCCCGATGCGGTCGCTCGGGTCAGCTCGTACAGTGTGCGAACGTCCGGGTTCTCGAAGAGGGCGTCGAAGAGGTCTGCTCCGACGGTTCGCTTCCCGGAGGTCTCTCGTCCGTCGTGGCTGATGGCGGTGACGTTTCGGTGCCGATCCTCCGGATCGATCGCATCGCCCGGCGCAGGAGGCGGCTCTTCGGCGGGGAGACGGACGGCGCCCTGGGCCATTCCGAGGGGGGAGACCGCGTCGACGGTGTAGGAGTCGGTTCCTCCTGGAGTCAGGGTGAGGGTGAGCTCCAGGCGCTCGCCATCGGATCGGGCTGCCTCGGAGGTCTGGTGCCGAGTCTCTCGGGTCAGGGCCATCGGCCGGATCGGTTCGTTGGGCGCGGACCGGACGAGGTTCCGTCGCGCGGACGAACAGACACCGACCGCCGTCGATCGGGTGAGTGTGGGGGGCCTACAACAGCTCCGGCAGCGGCCGGAGCGTCTCCGCGATCCTTCGCAGGTCTTCCTCGTTCAGGTCGGTCCGGAGCGTGATCCAGAAGTCGCCGTGTTTGCCGACGGCGTAGAGGGTGTCGCCTTCGGCCCAGCGGCGGCCGTCTTCCAAGGCAGGGAAGGGGCGGGTGTCGGGTGGCGTGGGCGGGCGTTGGCCGTCTCGGCGCTCTTCGAGGTAGAGGAAGCTCGCGCCGTGCCAGAAGATGGTGACGCGGGGGTGGGGGCGGCGCTCGGCGGTGATGTTGATCGGCTTCTGGCCGAGCTCTTGGGGGCGGTAGAAGGGGGTCAGCGGGGGGAAGCCGGTGTACTGGGCGACGTCTCCCAGCTCTTCGACGCTGAAGGGGCCGGAGAGGACTTGGGGGTAGAAGAGGGGGACGACCAGGTGCAGCACGCGGGCGGCGAGGAAGAACCCGCCGACGATCACGAGCAGGCTGACGATGCCTTTCAGACGACCCATGGCAGCAGGACCAGCAGCAGGACGGCGGCGGCGGCGATGGAGGCGTAGGGCAGGGACCGGTCGTCCACCGTCAGGCGCCCGCGCAGGGTGTCCACCCGGCGGCGCAGGGCGTGGCGGGTGGCCACGTCCCGCGGGTCGGTGGCTTCGTAGAACAGCAGCAGGGCGCGCACCAGTGGTTTCGGGTCCATGCCGTGGACCGCGTCGCGGTCGCAGGCGATTTCGTGCTCCAGGCTGAAGTGGCGGAACACCCAGAGCGCCACGGGATTGTAGAACTGAACGGCTCGCGCCGCGAACAGGAGGTGAACCCAGATCCACCGGCCGCGCAGCCAGTGGGCGTTTTCATGGCGGAGGACGGCGTCCAGGTCGGCGGGTCCGAGGAGCTGGAGTGCTCGGGGCGAGATCAGGAGCCGGGGGCGGCCGGGCCATCCGGTGGTGGCGACGACGGGGCCCGATTCGGCCACGACGTCGACCCGCAGGTGCTCCCAGCCGGGCAGGGAGCGGGCGCGCCGGCCGAGCGTCACCGGCAGCGGCGTGGTCGCCAGCCGGACCCGGCCGAGGGCCGGCAGGAGCTCCTGGACCAGGGTGACCAGGGTCGTTGCCACGGCGACGGCGAGGGCCAGGTGGGCGACGCGTAGCGACCCGACCAGGCCGGCGGGGTCGGCCCACGGGATCAAGGGGATCTGGAGGATGCGGGTCGAGTCCAGCCAGGCGAGCTGCTCGCGGAAGGCGGGGGTGGCGCGCCCGGGCACCGCGGCGGTGACCAGCGGCACGGTCAGGACCAGCGCCAGCAGGAGCCGCTTGGGGCGGCCCGACGGCAGCTCCAGGTGGCGGGACCAGGCGTAGAGCACGACCGCCGCCAGGAACGAGTGCAGGGCCACCTCCCAGAGGAAGGTGGCCCCGGGGTGCTCGGTCCAGGCGGCGAGGGCCGTCAGGTCGCCGTCTCCCCGGACTCCCCAGTCCCCTCCTCTCCGAACAGCTCCTCGTACTCCAGGGGGTGCTCGTGGTGCAGCCGGGCCTTCTCGATCTTGCCCGTGAAGATGCTGGGGTCGAACGGGAAGACATCGGGGTTGAGGTGGGCGCCGTAGAGGTGCCAGACCAGGATGATCAGCAGGGCGAGCAGCGCCTCGTTGGTGTGCATGGTCTTGGCCGCCGGGATCAGCTCGGCCGGCAAGAGCTTCGAGACGAGGATCGGGAAGAACAGGATGAAGCCGGTGGCTACCATGATGAAGCTGCCGAAGATCAGTCCCCAGTACTCGAACTTCTGCCGGTAGTCGTAACGCCCGAACTTGGGCGGCTCGTCCCGGCGCCCGAGATAGTAGCGCAGGTTCTGCACCGCGTCCCGGAAGTCCTGGGCCGAGAACAGCATGGTCGGCTTGAACCGGTTGGCGAGGACACCGCCGATGGCGACGGCCAGGTGGGAGATGGTCAGGACGGCGAAGACGATGCCGGCCACCCGGTGGATCCAGCGCGCGACGAAGATGCCGCCGAGCGCGTCGATCGTCCATTGGCTGATCTCGAGGGCCGGCCACTTCTGGGGCAGGCCGGTGACCAGCAGCACGGTGAACAGGAGGATGATCCCCGCGTGCTGGGTCCGGGCCCACCAGGAGAACCGCTTGACCAGGTCGTGGTCTCTCGTGTGTTCACTCATGGCGCACCTCTATCGGCGGATCGTCACCCGCACCAGGTGGAGAGCCACCTGGAGCAGCAGGCCGACGGTCACGAACGGAATGAAGATCTTGTAGAACAGCTCCACCAGCCAGACCAGCGGCGCGTGGGAGAGCGACGGCTCGTAGTGGGAGAGCCAGGCCTCCGGGAAGTCTTGGGCGGCCCCCGCGTGGCACTTCTGGCAGGTCGCCCGGACCCGGGACTTCATCTCCCCTTCACCGACCATCTCGGGCGACTGGATGTCGTGGACCCCGTGGCAGTCGATGCAGGTGACGACGAGCTGGCGCTCTTCGACCTTGGAGGGGTCGGCCAGCGTGGCGGTGACACCGTGGAAGTCGGAGAGGTAGGTGGTCGCCACCTGGGGCGAGATGTCGTACTTGTTCATCAGCTTCGCATCGCCGTGACAGCCGATGCAGATCTCCGGCGAGCGCAGGTGGAAGCCCGCGGTCGTCGGATCGACGATCGAGTGGGCGGTGTGGCAGTCGGCGCAGGCCGGCACGTCCTGGTTGCCCTCCTCGACCAGCGCCCGGCCGTGGACGCTCTCGGCGTAGGTCCGGTAGACGTCGTCGTGGCAGGTGGCGCAGCTCCTGGACATCATGGCCTGCTTGGCGTGCGGGTCGGTGATGTCGTGGGCTCCGTGGCAATCCGTGCACACCGGCATCTCGTCGAACCCTTCCTTGAGGTACTCGTAGTGGATGCTCTCCAGGGTCCGGGTGTAGGTGTCGAAGTGGCACTGCTTGCAGGTGTCGTAGTGGGACAGGACGTACTGGCGCCGATCGGAGAACGACGCGCCGCTGGGGTGCTCCTCGTCGGAGTCGTAGCCCTCGTGGCAGTCGGTGCACACCAGCTCGTTGCCGTGGACGGAGGTCATGAAGCTGTCCACCGGCACGTACAGGCTCATCTCGGTGCCGTCGTCGAGCTCCATCGAGAAGCTCTCGTCGCCGTGGCACTGGAGGCAGTACTCGACGGCCTCGGGGACCTGCGGGGTGTCTTCTTGCGCGTCTTGGGCCTGAGCCGTCGCCGGCGCTGTCACGGCGCCGGCGGCGAGCCACCCGAGAAGTGCGAGCCCGACGACGCCCGGACGGGAAGATCCCCTGCGGATCGCATGGAAAAGAGACATCGTGTGTCTCCTCGTCGGTTTCATCCGGGGGGATGCACAGAACCCCGGACCGGCGTTCCCCCTCGTCTCGCTCTCGCCGGTCCGGGTCGGGGTGCCTTGACAGTTGCTTGGTCTTGCGGAGGAACCGGGAAGGCTCAGGAGAGCTCGTCCTCGTCCTTCTCGAGCTCGTCGCGGACCTCTTCGGCCCAGCGGTCCTTCTTCTCCTTCTTGGGCTCCTTCTCCTTGCGCGCCTTGCCGCGGCTGAGGAAGGCCCGTGCGGGTTGCCAGGCGGGGCGGAGCAGGGTGGCGCCCCAGGCTCCGAGCTCGCGGACCAGGCTGCCGACCTTCTGGAGGGCCACGGCGCCGAGCATCACAAAGCCGACCAGCGGCAGGAAGATGACGTAGGCGAGGCCGATCATCGGGGCCGCCACCAGCAGCGCCAGGGCCGGCACCCGCCAGTAGACGCGCTCAGTGCCTCCGGGCAGCCGGCCGTCGTCGTCCATGGACTTGAAGCTGAGCTCCTTGGGGCAGAAGTAGATTCCGGGTTCGACTCTCTGGTTTCCGTAGTAGCGGGTCATGGCGTGCCTCCCGTGGGTTCCTGGTTCGTCTCTTGTTTCTTCCGTCTCCCCATCACGGCTCCAGAATAGGGGTCGGGAGGCACGCTGTAACTCGGGTAAATACCCTAGATTCGGGTCGGGAGGGCCTGAGCTGCGGGTGGGAAACACTCGAGACCGCCCGATCCGGCCGTGGCCTAACGCGCCGGCGGCGTTCGGGGAGGGGGCGTCCCTTTCTCCCCGGAGGGCGGGAAAGGGAACGAGGGATTGGGGGGAGATCCAATGGATCATCCAGGTCGATCGCAACTCGACCAACCGCAGCTCCGCGAGGAACCTACCGAGTCTCAACCCCGGCGCCGTGCGGATGCCCGAAAGGGATCGAGGGATTGGGGGGAGATCCAGTGGCTTGCGCAGGCGGGAGCAGGGCGATCCGCTCGTGGGCCACGTCGAAGACGACCGTGAAGTGGCGCAGCAGGTTGCGGCCGAGGATGCCGTCGACGGCGGCCAGGGCTTGGCGGCCTTCGAAGAGGTCGGTGCGGACGGTGGCCGGGAGGTCGTCGAAGTGGTGCTGGTCGAGGGTCAGGCGGGGGACGCGGGTGGTGCCGGCGGGGACGGAGCCGGCGAGGGTGATCTGCTCCGCGGTGCCGGCCGGCGGGGAGGTCGTGAGGCCGGCCTCGCGGGCGAAGCTCTGGTCCAGGATCAGGCCGCCGGCGGTGCCGGTGTCGACCAGGAACAGGGCCCGGAGGGGAGCGGCCCCGTCGGCGTCCCCGCTCGGCTCATCCTGTCCATTCGGCGTGCCCGGCTCGCCCGGTCCACCTGATCCACTCGTTCGGGGCACCACCTGGGCGACGACGGCCGGCCGGCGGTCGATGATGCGCAGTGGCAGCCAGGTGCCGCGGGGCAGGTGGTAGGCCCGCGGATCGTGGAGCAGGACCCGGTCGCCGCCCTCGGGTGGGCCGCCCGCGCCGTACTGGATCTCGACCACCGCCTGGGCGAAGACCTGGTAGCCGGCGAGCCCGGCGAGGTCGACGCCGAGCGCCTGGCGGAGCGCCGCGAGCCGGTCCAGGTCGGCGCCGGCGACGAGCGCCTTCTCGAGCACCAGCGGACCGAGCTGGAAGCTGTCGGCCAGGTAGTAGGTCACCCGCAGGTCGCGGCCGGCGTAGCCCTCGCCCGCGGCCGGCAGCCGTAGGGCGCGCGCCGCCCGGCGTGAGACCAGGAGGTTCGACGAGCCGCTGTCGAGGAGGAGCCAACCGCTGTCCCGGCCGTCGATGGTCCCCCGAACCAGGGTGAGGCCGGCGCCGCTCGGGCCGACGATCGTCCGCGCCGGCACGTCGCCGGGGGCCGCGCTGTTGAAGCGCACTTCCGGCATTGCGGGAACGCGCAGGGGCAGCAACGACCGGCAGGCGCCCGCGGCCAGGACGAGCAGCAGGACCGCCAGCACGCCGAGGGCGCCGGCCACTCGGCGCGGCACGTGGTGGGCTGGCGGCTGCGGGCGGCTCCCCGGGGTGTCGGGCATGGCATCCACGCTAGTCGCCGGGCCGCCGGCGGTCAATCCTCAGTGCCAACCGCGTGCTACGATCTTCGATCGAGATGTTGCCCAAGAATGCGCGGCGTGAAGAGGTCCTGAGGGCGTTGGAAGAGGCGGGCGGGCTCCGCCCCGGGACCGCGGGGAAGGTACACCTGGAGACCGGGGTTCCGGCGGCGGACGTCTACGGCGTCGCCAGCTTCTACCACCTACTCTCCCGTCCGGACACGGACGTTTTCGTCTGCCAGGGTCTGTCCTGCCGGCTGGCCGGGTGCCAGGAGGTCAAGGACGAGCTCGCGGCCCAGGGGGAGCGAGTCGGCTTCGTCTCCTGTGTCGGCCGGTGCGACGCCGCATTGGCGGTCTGGCGTTGGGACATGGATCCCCGCGGCCGGCCGGAGGCGTTCCCGGTGCACTTCGCGCCGTCGAGCCCGGAGCTGGCGATCGACCTCGCCGCCGGGCCGGAGGCCGACCGCCGGCGCGGTTACGAGGCGCTCCGGATCGCCCGCGAGCGCGGCGCCGACTGGGTGTGCGACCAGCTCGAGGCGGCCGGGCTCCAGGGCCGGGGCGGCGCCGGGTTCCCGACCCACATCAAGTGGCGGGGCGTGCGCAAGCAGCCGGTCACCGAGCGCTACGTGGTGCTCAACGCCGACGAGGGCGAGCCCGGAACCTTCAAGGACCGGGAGGTGATGCTCCAGCGCCCCCACCTGGTGATCGAGGGCCTGGCGATCGCCGCCCACACCCTGCAAGCCCGGGACGTCTACGTCTACGTCCGCGGCGAGTTCGGCATGTGCCGGGCGGCGCTCGAACGGGCGCTCGAGGAGGCCCGTGAGCGGGGCGACCTGCCCGGAGTGGACGAAGAGGACGACGCGGCCACCATCCGCTGGCACTTCGCCGACGGCCATGGCGCCTACATCTGTGGCGAGGAGAGCGCGCTCCTCGAGTCGCTCGAGGGCAAGCGCGGGATGCCGCGGCTCCGGCCGCCGTTCCCGGTGGAGAAGGGGTTCCGCGGCAAGCCGACGCTGATCCAGAACGTGGAGACGATCGCCTGCGTGCCGGCGATCCTCACCCGCGGCGGGGAGTGGTTCCGGGGCGCCGGAGCGACCGGCGCGGGGCCGAAGCTCTACTGCCTGTCCGGCCACGTCACCCACCCCGGCGTCTACGAGGCGCCGCTCGGCATCACGCTCTCGGAGCTCCTGGAGATGGCCGGCGGCGTGGTCGGCACCCTCAAGGCGTTCTCCCCCGGCGGCGCCTCGAGCGGCTTCCTGCCGGCGAGCGCGGCGGACGTGCCGCTCGATTTCAAGTCGCTCCAGGAGGCCGGCTCCATGCTCGGCTCGGCGGGGATCGTCGTCCTGAACAACACCGCGGACATGGTCGAAGCGGCGCTGGCCCAGGCGATCTTCTTCGAGGACGAGTCGTGCGGCCAGTGCTCCCCCTGCCGCATCGGCACCCAGATGCTCCGCCAGGCCCTGGACCGCTACCTCGCGGCCCGTGACGCGAACCCCCACGGCAGGGCAGGCGCCGGCGCTTTCACCCTGCCGCCGGAGCTGGACGAGGTCGCCTGGGGCATGCAGGAGGCGAGCATCTGCGGCCTCGGGCAGGCGGCGTCCCTGCCGCTCACCACCGCGATCAAGCACTTTCCCGAGGAATTCGGCCTCGAGTCGTAGGTTCTGAAGTCTTGAAAGGTCACCTCATGTCAGATTCGAAATCCTCCCCGTCCCAGTTCGTCATCATCGACGGCAACGAAATCCCCTTCCGTCCTGGCGAGACCATCCTCCAGGCCGCCCGCCGCGCCGAGGTCGACATCCCGGTTCTCTGCCACGACGACCGGCTGGAGCCCGCCGGTGCCTGCCGCATCTGCCTGGTGGAGGTGGACGGCTCGCGGCTGATGCAGCCCGCCTGCGCCTACAAGACCACGCCCGGCCTGGTGGTCCGCACCCAGACCTCCCGGGTGGAGCGCAACCGCCAATTCATCCTGTCGCTCCACATGGCCGACACCGTCCAGGACCCGGACGTGGCCGAGGACGCGAACCCGAACCGCCTGTTCGAGTACGCCCAGCGCTACGGCACCGCCGGCGACTGGACGCCGGTCGACTCCCCGCGCCAGGGCCGCCCCCACGACGACAACCCGTTCGTCGCCTTCCGCCCCGACCGCTGCATCCTGTGCGCGGCCTGCGTGCGCTACTGCGACGAGGTGGAGGCGGTCTCGGCGATCACGCTCGCCAACCGGGGCGGGAGGACGACCATCTCGACCGCGGACGAGATCGCCCTCCACCACTCGACCTGCGAGCTGTGCGGCGGCTGCATCGACGTCTGCCCGACCGGTGCAATGACCGAGAAGCCGGCGCTGGCCTACGGCAAGCCGGAGAAGGAGCTGGAGAAGGTCCGCACGACGTGCAACTTCTGCGGCGTCGGCTGCCAGCTCGACCTGAACGTCGACCGCGCGGCGAGTCACGTGGTCAAGGCGACCAGCCCGCCGCCGGGCACGACGGTCAACGACGGGAACCTCTGCGTCAAAGGCCGCTTCGCCAACGACTTCATCCACCATGAGGACCGGCTGACCACGCCGCTGGTGCGCAACCCGGCGACCGGCGAGCTCGAAGAGGCGAGCTGGGACCGGGCCCTCGACGTGGTGGTCAAGGGCCTCCAGGGGGTCAAGGAGGACCACGGCGCGGACGCGCTGGCCTTCATCTCGTCGTCACGCTGCACCGGCGAGGAGAACTACCTGCTCCAGAAGATGGCGCGGGCCGCATACGGGACACACAACGTCCATCAATGCGCCGCCACATGACACGCCCCCACGGTCGCCGGTCTGGTGACCACGTACGGGGCGGGCGCGATGACCAACTCGATCCCCGAGATCCGGGACGCGGATTTCCTGTTCGTCACCGGCTCGAACACCACCGAGGCGCACCCGATCATCGCCATGGAGATGAAGCGGGCGGTGGGCCGCGGGGCGAGGCTCGCGGTCTCCGACCCGCGGGCGATCTGGCTGACCGAGATCGCCGACTGGCATCTCCAGCTCAAGCCGGGGACGGATGTCTGGCTGCTCAATGCGATGGCCCACGTCATCGTCACCGAGGAGCTCTACGACCGGGAGTTCATCGAGGCCAACACCGAGGACTTCGACAAGGTCGTGGAGACGGTGCGGCGCTACTCCCCCGAGGAGGCGGAGAAGGTCACCGGCGTGCCGGCCGAAGAGATCCGTGAGGTCGCCCGCGCCTACGCCACCACGAAGAAGGCGGGCATCTACTACACCCTCGGCATCACCGAGCACAGCACCGGCACGGACAACGTCTACGCTCTGTCGAACCTGGTGCTGATGACTGGCCACCTGGGTCACCGGTCCATGGGCATGAACCCGCTGCGCGGCCAGAACAACGTCCAGGGGGCGAACGACGCCGGGGCCTCGCCGGTGTTCTACCCCGGCTACCAGGGTTGGGACGATCCGGCGGTGCGGGCCAAGTTCTCCGAGGCCTGGGGCGTGCCCCAACCGGAGGCGCCGGGCTTGAACCTGAACGAGATGATGAAGGCGATGAGCCGGGGCGAGATCCGGGGCATGTACCTGATGGGCGAGGACATCGTCGTCTCCGAGCCGAACGCCTGCCGGGTCGAGGAGGCCCTGAACAACATCGACTTCCTGGTCGTTCAGGACATCTTCTTCAACGAGAGCTGCCGCTACGCGGACGTCATCCTGCCGGCGGCCTGCTTTGCCGAGAAGGAGGGGGTCTTCACCAACTCCGACCGGCGCGTCCAGCGGATCCGGAAGGCGGTCGACCCGCCGGGCGAGGCCAGGGCCGACTGGGAGATCCTGCGCGACGTCATGCTCCGCTCCGGCCTCGACATGCCCCACTACACCCACCCGCGGGAGGTCTACGCCGAGATGGCCTCGCTGGCGCCCAAGTTCGCCGGCATCAGCCACGAGCGGATCGAGCGCGAGGGCGGCCTCCAGTGGCCGGTGACCACGCCGGACGCGCCGTCCACCGAGTACCTCCACAAGGGGGGCATTCTGCGGGGCAAGGGCCTGTTCCGGGCGGTCGAGTTCCGGCCGGCGGCCGAGCTCGCGGACCCGGAGTTCCCGATGGTGCTCTCCACCGGGCGCACGCTCTACCACTACAACGCGGCGACCCAGACGCGGCGCTCGACCGGTCTTGCCGGCAAGCAGCCGGAGGCGTTCGTCGAAATTCATCCGGGCATGGCGCGCAAGCTCGGCGTCGACGACGGCCAGATGGTCGACGTGGTGACGCGCCGCGGGCGGGTCCGCGCCCGGGCGATGCACAGCCGGCAGGTGAAGAAGAACGTCATCTGGATGCCGTTCCACTTCCCGGAGGCGCGGACCAACTTCTTGACCAACGACGCGGGCGACGCGGTCACCGGCACCGGCGAGTACAAGGTCTGCGCCGCCCGCATCGAGCCGGTCGCCGGCGAGCGCTCCAGCCACGAGTTCCCCGGCTCCTACGCGTCGGCCGGGGCCGGCGGACGGGAGGCTGTGCTCGAAGAAGAGGTGGCCGAGGAGTAGCTCTTACTCGCCTACTCCTCGGCAAACTCCTGCGACATCGCCTCTGCGACCCTGACGCAGTTCTTGCCCGCGCGCTTCGCCTGGTAGAGGGCGCGGTCGGCGGCGCGGACCAGTTGCCCCGAGCCCTCGTGGTGCTCGGGCACCGTGCTCGCGGCGCCGACGCTGATCGTGACCCGGGTCGAGACGGGGGAGTCCGGGTGGGGGAGGCCGAGCCCCTCGATCCGCTGCCGGAGGGTCTCGGCCAACGTCTCGATCTCGTCCCGGTCGGTGTCCGGCAGGATCGCGGCGAACTCCTCTCCTCCGTAGCGAGCCAGGAGGTCGCCGGCCCGGCGCAGAGACGCCGCCAGGGTGCGGGCCACCACCGTCAGGCATTCATCTCCCTTGGCATGGCCGAGGGTGTCGTTGTACGCCTTGAACCGGTCGAGGTCGATCATCAGGATGCCCAGGGGGGAGACCTCGCGGCTCGCCCGGCGCCACTCGAGATCCAGGCGCTCCTCGAAGGCGCGGCGGTTGGCGACGCCGGTCAGCGGGTCCTCCACCGCGAGCTGCTGGAGGATCCGGTTCGCCTCCTCCAACTCCCGCTTGGTGTCGAGCAACTCCTCCGTGCGTGCCTCCACCTCCCGCTCCAGCTCGGTTTGCCGGGTGTGGATGGCCCGCATGCGCAGCCGGACCGTCGACCAGGTCAGCAGGGCGAGAACGGCGAGGCCGAACAGGTAGGGCCAGGGCGTCTGTTCGAATCCCGGCTCCGCGGTGAAGCGGAGGCTCGCCCCTTGCTCGTTCCAGACACCGTCCTCGTTGGCGGCGATGACCTGGAACTCGTGCTCGCCCGAGGGGATCAGCGGGTAGTAGGCGACCCGCCGGGTGCCGGCGTCGACCCAGGTTCGGTCGAACCCGACCAGGCGGTACCTGAAGTGCACCCGCTCCGGGGCGACGAAGGAGAGCGCCGTGTAGTGGATATCGAGATTCTGCGCCCGCGGCGGCAGGACGACGGGGCGTGACAGGTCGATCGGGTGGCCGTCCAGAACCGCGCTTTCCACCAGGACCGGTGGCGCCAGGGGGTTCGTTACCAGACGCTCGGTGTTGATGCGGACGACGCCGTCGACCGTCGGCACCCACAGCATTCCGTCGTCGGTGAGCAGACCGGCCGGCTGGCCGCCGCCGTTGCACTCGCTGGTGAGCATGCCGCGGGAGGCGCCGTAGAGGGTCGCGTTCACCTTGAGGCGCCGGCCGGCGGCCACCTCGTCGAGATCTTCACGGTCGACCCGGTAGACCCCCCGGTTGCCGGTCATCCAGAAGCGGCCGTGGCGGTCCTCCAGGATCCGCGAAACGACGTCGTCGGGCAGGCCATTGTCGGTGCCGAAATGCGTCGTCCGGCCCAGTTCGATGCGAAACAGCCCTTCGCCGTACGTGCCGATCCAGAAAACTCCTCGCTCGTCCGAATGGATCGCCCGGACGAGCGCCTTCCCCGGTCCGCCGGGTACGCGGAAGGGCATCACCCGGCCGTCCCGATCGATCACGTGGACGCCGGTCTCCGTGCCCAGCCAGAGCCTGCCGTCCGGCTCCGGGTCGAGGAAGTAGATGCCGAGGGAGCCGGTGCCCGGGACCAGGTCGAAGGTGTTGTCCTCCTCGTCGAGCCGGAAGAGCCCCGAGTCCGTGCCCACCAGGAGTCTGCCGTTGCGGTCGCGGACGATCGCGCGCACCACGCGCTCCGTGCTGAGGGGGCCTCCGAGAGGCTCGATGGGTGGGCGGGGCGTGCCGGGGCGGAGGCGGTGGAGGCCCTGGCCGTGGGTGCCGATCCAGAGCGTCCCGTCCGGGTCGCGGTGTAGGGACCAGACGCAGGTGTTGAGCAGGCCGTCGCTCTCGCCCAGCGTCTCGGTTCCAGCAGGGGTCAGGTGGGCGAGGCCGCCACAGTTGAGGCCGACCCAGATCCCTCCGTTCGCGCTGCCGTCGGAGACGATCGGCAGGGCGGGTAGCCCGCCCAGCCCCTCCTGGGCGCCGTAGGACACGGCCTGCCCGCGACTGAGCTCTTGGAGGCCACCGCCGGTCGTTCCGACCCAGATGTTGCCCTCCCGGTCCTCGAGCAATGCGATGGTGTTGTCGACCGGGAGCCCTTCGGCGGTGCCGTAGTGCTCCATCTTTCCGCGGGCCAGCCGGAACAGCCCGCCCGGATCGGTGCCGACCCAGAGGGCGCCTCGACGATCCTGGAGCAGGGCGCGCACGGCATGGTATTCGCCGAGCGGGACCGCCTCCGCGTGTCCCCCCGCGAGGTGGAACAGTCCCCGGTCCGCCCCGATCCACAAGCCGCCGTCCCGGTCTCGCAGCAGGGAGTGCACCCCCTGTCCGACCTCCAGATGCCCGATCTCGGGGACCGGGGCGATGCGGCCTCCGGGGTCCATCCGGGCCAGGCCGCCGCTCGTACCGATCCACAGGCTGCCGTCCGGGTTCTCCAGCACCGCCCGGACGAGGTTGCCGGGCAGCCCGTCCTCCATGGTGTAGCGCGCCACCAGGGCGCCGTCGCGCACGCGGAGCAGCCCCCGGCTGGTGCCGACCCAGAGGTCGCCCGACAGGCCCTGGGCGAACGTCGCCACGCCGCCGGTGGAGACCGCGGGCGGAGTCTCGAGCCGGTGGAAGACCCCGCCGCGGAACAGAGAGACCCCCGAGCGCTCGGTACCGATCCAGAGCGTCCCGTCCCGATCCTCGAACAGGGTCAGCAGCCGGTCGCTCCCCATGGCGGGGTAGCGGGCGGTGGTGAAGGTGTCGAAATGGACGCCGTCGAAGCGGGCAAGGCCGGCGAAGGTGGCGATCCAGAGGAAGCCGCGGCGGTCCTGGACGATGGAGTTGGCCGAGCTCTGGGGCAGCCCGTCCTCGGGCGTCCAGGTGCGACGGACGTGCTGTGCGATCGTGCGCGGGGCATCGAACGCGGACGCTGGCCCGTGGATCGCGAGGAGACACGTGGCGACGGCGAGAATCGACACCGGACGCCAGAGCGATGCCGTTTCGGGTGGCTGCATGAACCTTGAGTCAATCTACCACTGCACCTATTGCCATACCTAATCGGTATCAATCCCCGCCCCCCGGTGGCTCATCGCTGCGAGCCCCATGCCATCGGCCGGCCCCCGACCCTCCGGCTGTCGTGCCGCGTTCGACAGATGGGGGACAATGGGCGCCATGCCCGACCCGTCCTCGCCAGAGTCCCGACCGGCGGATCAGCTCCCCTCCGCCCTCGACCGTGTCGACGAGCTGCTCGAACGGTTCGCCGGCCGCCAGCCGGTCCTCTTCCTCGACTACGACGGCACGCTCACGCCGATCGTCGAGCGGCCGGAGGACGCGGTGCTCGCGGACGGGATGCGCCGGATGCTCGAACGCCTGGCGGAGCGCTACCCGGTCGCCGTGGTCAGCGGCCGCGGGCGGCCGGACGTCGAAGCGCGGGTGGGGCTCGCCGGCATCTACTACGCCGGCAGTCACGGTTTCGACATCGCCGGTCCGGCCGGCGGGGGCGTCACCTACCAGGCGGCGGCGGATGCCGTGCCCGTGGTCGACGCCGTGACCCGGCGACTCGAGGAGGAGCTGGCGCCGATTCCCGGCGCCCAGGTGGAGCCCAAGCGCTTCACCGTCGCCGTCCACTACCGCCGCGTGGCGGCCGAGGACGTGCCACGGGTCGAGGGGATCGTCGACCGCCAGGTGGCCGCCCACCCGGAGCTGCGCAAGGCCGGCGGCAAGAAGGTCTGGGAGATCCGGCCGGCGATCGGCTGGGACAAGGGCCGAGCGGTCCAGTGGCTGCTCGCGGTCCTGGCTCGCGAGCGGGGCCTGACCCCGGGAACGATCCTGCCGGTCTACCTGGGCGACGACGAGACCGACGAGGACGCCTTCCGCGCCGTGGCGCGACACGAACCGCCCGGCGTCGGCATCCTGGTCGCCCCTGTGTCGCCGTCGGCCGAGGCGCCACGAGGCGAATCGCCGCGGACGACGGCGGCGACGCTACGCCTCGAAGATCCGGACGAGGCGCGGCGTTTCCTGGAAGCTCTGGCAACCCGGTAACATCCGCTCATCCGCTCGCTTCAGAAGACCTCGCGCGACTGCTCACCATGGGACTCTCCAGCTTCGACGATCACTGCCTGGACGCCGTGCGGCGGCTGGCGGCTGCTGACCACCTGACGATCGTGGTCGGTGCCGGCGCCTCGGTCGCCGCCGGACTCCCCGGGTGGGAGAACCTGGTCCACCAGATCCTCGTCAAGGGGCGGGGAGCCAAGGCGGAACGGGTGGCAGAGCTCCTCCAGAAGACGCAAGGCTTTCTTCTGGCGGCGGAGGCCGCCTTCCCACCCACGGCATCCGCCGGCCGGCGCAAGCAGATGGTGGCCCGGGCGCTGTACGGTGCCGACGGGCCGGACGGCTTCATCCCGAGCAGGTTGCACCAGGCGGTCGCCGCCCTGGCCCGGCTCCGCGGTCCGGAGGGGCTCGGTGTCTTCACCACCAACTACGACGATCTGCTGGAGCGGGCGTTCCGGGACGAGGGTCTCCGCGCGAAGCCCCGCTTCGCACCCCAGAATCCGGCGCGCCATGGTGCGTTCCCGATCCACCACGTGCACGGTTACCTGGGCAGCGAGACCGAGAGCGACGACATCGTTCTCGGCCAGTCGGACTACGCCCGGGTCGCGGCGGCGGGATCGGACTGGCCGGCCGAGGAGCTCGGATCGGCCGCGGCGCGAGGGCCGGTGGTCTTCGTCGGCGCCTCTTTGACCGACCCGAACCTGCTCCGCATCCTCCTCCGGCTGCGGGAGCGCGAGTACGAGCGCCACGTGCTGGTGCTTGCGCGCCAGGGGCTCGGTGTTCCCTGGAAGCTGGCAGACGCGTTTCGGGATCGGCTCGCCCGGCAGTGGCAGCGGTACAACGTCGAGGTCGTCCTGCTGGACGACTTCTCCGACGTGTCCCTCTTCGTGCGGGAAGTCGGTGCCGGCGGCGAAGGGCTCACCGAGTCTCCACGCGAGCGGGTCGCCGCCCTCTGGGCCCGCATTCTCGGCTCGTTCGACCTGCTGCAGCAGGAGTTCGCGACCGCGCTCGACGAGGAGTTCAAGGGCTATCTCGAACGCCTGCTCGGGCCCGAAGCCAATCTGGCCCTGTGGTTGGCGGACGGCCGCGGGGAGCTCGCCCTGTTCGCCTCGAACGACCGCCTGTTCCGGCGCCCGTCGGCCTTGCGCCGCATTCCGGACCGCCACGATGCCGGCTGGATTCTCAGCCAGGCGCTCTCCTACGAGACCGCGGCCGTCGGCCGTCCCGGTCCCTCGGCGTCACTCGGTGCGACAGGTCCGATCGATCCCGTCGCGGGCCGTGGTGGACAGGTGAGCGAGAGCCGGTGGGGCGTCGTGGCGGCGACCCCGCTCCAGCCGCGGCTCGGTGGCGGCCCGCCGGTAACGGTCGGGGCCCTGACGGCGGCCACGGTCAAGAGCCGGCCGGAGCGGTTCAGGCGGCTCGGCGAGATCCTGGCGCGCGAGCTCGCCGGCGAATGGGAGGCGCGCCTCACGACCCTCTGGGAGTGGACGACCGACCTGGAGGTCGGCTCCCCGGGGAGCGTGGTGTAGACTGATCGAGGAAAGGCGACCCCATGGCACGAGCGAAACGGAAGAGCAGCGGCAGCAGGCGCACGAAGAAGAACGTCCGGCTCATGACGCTGGACAACGGGGACGTGCTCATCTTCCAGCGCCCCAAGTGGGTCGACGCCCGCAAGCACGAAATCCTCCAGGAGTTTGCGCGCCAGGCCGAAGAGAAGGGCCGGCGCCCCGCCACCCTCGCCCCGTCCGCCGCACGCTGAACCCAGCCTGCCCATTCAGCCAGTCCCTCTTCAGGTCCCCCAGGGCGGTTCCTTCACCGGTCGAAGCCGATCCCAGCGCCCGATTCACGTCCCCCATCCCTGCGCCAGGCGGCGAGCTCTCACCCCGCGGCGTCGATCAGCTTCGAGCGCGGCTGCGGCTTCTCCAGGTGGTGGCCGTCTGGTCCGGTCTCGCGCTTCCTGAGCGCCGCGGCGAAGACGAAGCCCACCAGGCTGAGCAGACCGAACATCCAGAGCATCGGCAGGTAGCCGCCGGGGTTGGTCTCGCTCGCGCCGGCCCAGTCGTTGAGCCCGCCGGCGGCCAGGTTGAAGGTGAACAGGCCGATGTTCTGGAGCATGGTCATCAGGCCGTAGGCCGTGCCCAGGCGGTTGGCGGAGACCAGGTACGGCACCGCCGGCCACATGATCGCCGGCACCAGGGAGAAGGCGACGCCGAGCATGGCGGTCGACACCCAGAGCGGCGAGCTGGTGTAGGCGAGGAGCGGGAAGGTCAGGAACAGCAGAAACGTGCCGCCCGCCATGAGCAGCGCCCTGAAGCCGATCTTGTCAGCGAGCAGGCCGAAGAGCGGCGTGGCGAAGATCGCCGCCAGGAAGACCTGGCTGTTCACCTGGCCGGCGTCCGCCAGCGACAGCCCGTGGGCGTGCTGGAAGTACTTGATCGAGAAGGTGCTCCGGAACGGGAAGATCACCGAGTAGAAGGTGACGCACAGGCCGACCACGTACCAGTAGGAGCGGTCGAAGCGCACCAGGTCGCTCCAGACGATCTTGTCCGGCGGCTCCGGCCGGGCCAGGTCGTAGCGCGCTTCGGCCTTGCGCTCGAAGAGAAAGTAGAGGACCGCGGTGACGAAGGCGGCGGCCATGATCCCGGCGGCCAGCCAGAGCGGCGGCTGCCAGCCGGCGTCGAAGAGCGGCTTGGCGAAGGTGGGCGAGAAGTCGGCGGCGTAGGAGCCAGCCCGGGCCACCGCCAGGTTGACGCCGAAGGCGAAGCCGAGCTGCCGGCCGACGAACCACTGGCCGATCACCACGGTGATGGCGACGATCATCGATTCCGCACCCAGCCCGAACAGCAGCCGGCCGATCGCCATTACCACGAACGACGGCGAGATCGCCGTCACCACCGCGCCGATCACGCAGATGGCGGTGAAGATCACGGTCGCCCGGCGGGTGCCGATGCGGTCGACGATGAGGCCGCCGATCAGCGTGATCAGGATGGGCGCGAAGCTGTAAAGCGCGTTGAGCGTGCCGATCTGGGTGTCGGTGAAGTCGAGCAGGCGCTGCAGGTGGTCCGCCAGCGGAGCGATGGAGTCGTAGACGTAGTAGTTGCCGAACATCGCCAGGCTGATCAGGATCAGCACGGTCCAGCGCCAGAGCCCCGGCGGCGGATTGGTCGGCGCCGCGTCGTCGGACGGATGGGGCAGAGGCGTGCCGTCGGAAGAGGTGGGCTCGTCGCTCATCGGGGGCTCCCTGATCTGATCGGTCGGATCGGTCGAGTGGATTGGCGGGCTGGAGGATTGTACCTTCGGCCCTGCCCGGATCGCGATCAGGGGGCTTGGACCGTGTGAGCCAGAGGCGGCGGGAGCGGGTCAGGCGGCCGGCGTGCCGGCGTTCGCGTCGACTCGCAGACCGAGCTTCTCGGCCAGTGCCCGGAGCCTGCCGGCCCAGGCGGCGGCTTCCGGGTCAGCGGCCTCGCCGGCCGCGGCCCGGTACTCGCCCTGGAGGATGCGGTAGACGGCGTTCTGGGTGCCGGCGAGGGGGACGCGGAAAGGGAGACCGTTGGCGAGGTCGACCCGGGCGTCGAGGCGGTCGAGGAGCTCGAGGTCGCGGGGCCGGCCCTGGAGGGAGCGGGCCAGCTCTTCGAGCGCGCTCTGGAGGGCGAGGGACAGGCCGGGCACGTCGAGATCCAGGTGCCACGTGGCGGTCTCGTGGAGCTTCTGCCGGACCTCGTCCAGGTCGGAGTCCGGGTCGACGAAGGCGCGCTTCAAGTCGAGGTTGAGGACCACCTCGGCGGCCGCCTTGAGCGCCCGCGGCAGGGGGATGCCGAGGCTGGAGAGGTACTGCATGAGCGGCGCGTGGTCCTCGTAGAGCAGCCGGTGGTGGGCTTCTGCGGCCTCGCGGGTCGACTCCAGGATCACCTCGAGCACCGTTCGCCGCTCGTCGGTGAACAGCGAGTCCAGGGTGTAGGTGAGCTCGTGGAAGGAACGGTCGAGCAGCCGCACCACCTGGGCGATGTCCGCGGACTGGAAGGCCGTGGACACCTCTTCGACCATCGCCTCGAACGCCTCCTCCCCCTGGAACGAGCGCACGCCACCGTTGACGTGGTGGTCGCCGAAGTGGAGGACGGCGAAGCTCAGCTCCTTGCGGCTGCCGGTGATCAGGGACGCCAGCTCCAGGCGGCCGACGGCGAGCTGGGAACGGCCGGAGCCCCAGGTCCGGACCGCCTTCTGGTCCGCCTGGTAGCAAAAGATCCGCGCGTGCTCCGGGTAGTGCTCGAAGAGCGTCGACAGGGCGTAGTGGGCGGCCACCTTGATCAGGTCGACCCGCGCCGGCCGGACGGCGTGCTCGTAGACGTCGCGGCCGGTGCCACCGCCGGCAGATGAGGACAGGTTGCTCTCGGCGTGCGCCAGGCGCTCCAGGAAACCCTCCTCGAAGCCGTCCTGGAACACCCGCTCGGCGAGCTGGAGCGACCGGTCCGCGTACTGGAGGATCTGGACCGTCTCGATGCCGGAGAGGTCGTTGAAGAACCAGCCGCAGCTCGTGAACATGTACAGGGCGTGGCGCTGGTGCTCCATCAGGAAGCGCACGCGAATCCGCTCGTCCTCGGAGAGATCCCGGACGGCGTGACGGTGGAGAAACTCCGCCAGCCGCTCCTCGGACCGGTCGAGCATGACCTCGATGTAGTCGTCGCGAGCGGCCCACGGGTCGTGGAGCAGCTCGCCCGCGGCCCGCTCGAACCGCGGGGCGAGATCGTCCCGCAACCAGTTCAGCGCGTCGCGGAGCGGGCCGCGCCAGCGCTGGTTCCAGCCCGCCTGGCCGCCGGTGTGGCAGCCGCAGTCGGAGCGCCAGCGTTCGATGCCGTGGGAGCAGCTCCAGGAGGTTCCCTCCCGGATCTCCACCTCGTGGGCCGGCGGGTGGTGCTCCAGGTGCTCGCCGTAATTGGTCAGGCGGACGGAGTCGTCCCGCTCCAGGGCGTCCAGGGTCCAGGCCAGGGCCATCTCGCCGTGGGCATGGTGGTGGCCGTAGGTCTCCCCATCGGTGGCGATGTGGACGAGTTGGGCCTCCTGGCGGTCACCGTCGAAGTCGGCGAGCAACCGCCGGGTGAAGCGGGCACCGTCCTCCAGCAGATCCTCGAACGCCACCGCCTGCGCGATCGCCCCATCGTAGAAGAAGAGCGCGATCGAGCGTCCGGAGGGCAGCCGGCAGAGGTAGGGCCGCGTCGAGTCGATCGCGCCGCCGACGGTCTGCCAGTCGCCAGCCGGCTTCGACGTGCCGTCGTCCGCCCGATCGATCTTCCTGAACCGGGCCGCCTGGTGGGGGGCCAGGATGGTGAAGCGGAGGCCGTGGGCGGCCATCAGGTCCAGGCTCTCCAGGTCGACCGCCGTCTCCGGCAGCCACATCCCCTCCGGCTCCCGGCCGAAGCGGTGCCGGAAGTCGCGGATCCCCCAGACGATCTGGGTCTCCTTGTCGCGCCGGTTGGCGAGCGGCAGGATCAGGTGGCTGTGGGCCTGGGCCATCGCCGAGCCGTGGCCCGAAAAGCGCTCCGCCGACAACCGGTCGGCCTCCAGGATCGCCGCGTAGACCTCCGGACGCTCGGCCTCGAGCCAGGAGAGGAGCGTCGGCCCGAAGTTGAAGCTGATCCGGGCGTAGTTGTTGACGATCCGGTCGATCCGGCCGCCCGCATCCCCCTCGGCGGACAGGATCCGCGCGGTGGCGTTGGGCCCGTAGCACTCGGCGGTCACCCGCTCGTTCCAGTCGTGGTACGGATACGCCGAGTCCTGCACCTCGACCGCCTCGAGCCACGGGTTCTCCCGCGGCGGCTGGTAGAAGTGCCCGTGGATGCAGACCGCTCGTTCGCTCAAGATGTCTCCTCGCTGGTCCCGTCCGCCCGTCGTTGGACGTAAGCCTTGTCCAATTGACGGGAGGAGTGCAAGGGGCGTGCGAAGAGGGCCGGGCTTGGGTTGGGGAGGCGTCCGCCGGGAGCGGGTCGGGAGGCCCCGCCTCCGGGACGGCGCACGAGCTGGAGAGTTGGGGGCTCATCGTGCGCCTCGGGGCTCGGACCGCGCCGGATTGGGCAGCCAACTCCAAGGCTGACGCGCGCGCGGTCCTCGACGCCCTCCTGCGGGGCCTCCCGACCCGCTCCACACGTGCACCGTCCCCCGTCTGCGGGGGGCGATCCAACAGATCGGCTTGTCCGAGAGAGGGCAGGTTGCTACGATCCGGTAGAAATTTCGACAGTCCGAAGAGTCTGCACCTCAGAGAACTACAACCTTTCCATGCCATCGGTACGACTCTTCGTCCTCCTGGGCGCACTGATCACGTCCGCCTTTTCCGGTCCCCAGGTCTACGTCGACGTTGTGCTCCATTCGCACAGCGAGCCCACCTCCGAGCCGATCGTTGCGCCGCTCGCCGCGGCGCCTGAGTCGCCGGCGGGGAAGGGCGCCCTGCCACCGATCCGCGTGACGGCATCACTCCCGGGCGCGGTGGACCTTGCCCTCTATCCGGGGGTCGATCATGTGTTGCGGGCCGAAGGCGCGACCTGGTCGCCACCGGTCCGCTTGCGGCAGGGGGAGGTGCCGGCCCGCCTGACGCTTGCGGTCACGCGAACCGGCGACCTGGAGATCCCGTTGGTCAACGGGACCGGCCAGCCACTCGACGCCTGGCCGGAGAGTGTCGCGGCCCGGTTTCAGCTCCTGGAGGGTCCGCTCGAGATCTCCCGGGAGCGATCGTTCGAAACGGCCTGTCCGGTAGAGACGACGCAGCATGGCAAGGCGACTCGCCACACTATGCGTTGCCGGCTACCTGAAGGTGTGCTCGACCTGCGCCTCGAAGCGGACGGCTACATTCCGGACTATCGGTGGGGTCTCCGCCCGGAGCCCGGCAAGGTAATCAACGGTCGGGAGTACCGGCTCGAACGGGGGGCTTCGGTGATCGGTACGGTGCTCCAGGACGATGGATCACCGGCCAAGGGAGCCGACGTCGTCGTCGCGCCGACGGTCGCCGACAGCGTCGCGCAAGCGAGCCTGCGAGTGAGCGGGCGGTCTCTCGAATACCGCACGACCACGAACGACAACGGATTCTTCCAGGTCCGAGGGCTACCGCGCGGTTCGTTCGACCTGCGGGCGAGCCTCCAAGACTACGGTCTCGGATCGCTACCCCGTCTGGTGGTTTCGGCGCCGATCGAGCACCGGCTCGAGGAGCCGCTGGTCATCCCGTACTTCCCCGCCGGCGTCGTGGCGATAGACCCCGCGGTCACGTTGAAAGGCGATCCCTGGCTGGTGCGGCTCTTCCAGCCGGGAGGGGACGCGAAGTCGGCGCCCACCGATTCCGAGGGGGTGGCCACCTTCGACCTCCTCCCGTCCGGGGACTACATCGTGATGGTCGAGAACGACGACGGGGAGCGACTGGCCTCGAAGCAGGTGACGTTGAGCCCCGACGCCCCCCGTGCCGACATCCGGATCGATCAGGTCCCGGTGATCGGCACCGTCACACTCGACGACGAGCCGCTGGCGGCAACCCTCTACTTCGGCGGCCGCCATGGTGTCGAATCGGTCGCCATCGATTCCGGCGAAGACGGAGAGTTTACCGGCCTCCTTCCCCACGAGGGATCCTGGTATCTGGAGGTCCGGGCGGAGGACCCCAAAGTGCGGTACGCCGAGCGGGACGTCCAGGTCGAAGTCGATCGGGGGCTGGGTGCCGCGGAGCTCGACGTCGACCTTCCCGGGACGTCCATCGAGGGGGAAGTCGTCGACACCCGAGGAAGACCGGCTTCCGGAGCACAAGTGATCGTTCAGCCGACCTCCGGCGATGCAGGCATCGTTCAGGTGGCGACCGAGGACGACGGAGCGTTTCGCCTCGCCGGTCAACAACCGGGGACCTACCATGTCAAGGCGCTCGGTCGCGGCCACACCTCCAGCGCGACCGAGGTGGTCGACGTCTCCGAGGACCAGCCGGTTCGCCCCCTTCGACTGGTCCTGGACAACCAGCGGGAAATCCGGGGGCACGTCGTCTCGCCCGATGGTCGGGATCTGCCCGGCGTGTCGGTCTGGGCGTTGTTGGAGCAGGGCTCCGCGGCTCCGACGGATGCCCTGATCCCGACGGCGACCACCGGCCCCGACGGGCGGTTCACGCTGCACATCGCGCCTGATCAACCCTGGAGCGGCGTGGCCGTTCTCGCGCCGGGGTTCGTCCTGGGGCTCTTTCCACTCCCGCCTGAAGGAACCTCAGAGACTCCGTGGGAGCTGGCAGTTTCTCAAGCCGGGTCCGGGGTTCTCACTCTCGACCTGGACGACCAGCCTGGACAGATGGCCGACCCCGTGATCGTGGACGGTCGCTGGCGCCTGAGCTTGGGGTTGCTGACCAAGTGGGCGCGCTCGTCGGGGGCGAGCCTGCGTGACGACAGGCTGGATATCCCTGAGATGCCGTCGGCTTCCTACGCATTTTGCGGAAGCTTGTCGGGTGGCATCGCTTCCTGCGATACGGGCTTTCTGCCCGCGGGGGGAGCTCTCCGGTTGGACGCGACCAAGGAACGATCGGAATGAAGGGGACCGCCGAGCGGGCCGTCTGCCGGACCTCGTGGAACAAGCCGGCCGGAACAGCTTCCCGATCGGCCAGGCTCGCCAGGAGGAGCTCCCTGGACGGCCCGCTTGGCATCGGCTTCCGCTGGGTGACAGTCGGGCTCCTCTTCTTGGCGCTCGGTTTGCCCGTCTCCGCTGCGACGGAGATCGAGCTCGACGCCCACTTCACCTGGAAGCGGGGCGAAGAGGGCTCGAGGACAGAGCGGCACCGCTACACGCTCGGTACCGATCGGGCAAGGCTCGATCAACCTCCGGAAGCCTACCTGGTGGATCGAGCCGCCGGCACGTACGCCTACCTCGATCTGGAGGATCGGCACGTCATTCGCGTTGCCTCGCCGATCGACCCGCTGGCGAAGGTGCCAGCGGCGTTCCGCGAGGAGGCGAAGAAGCAGCTCGGTGAACGCATGCCACAGGGCGTCCGGGTCTCACGCACCGGCGAGACCCGGACGATTGCCGGCTTCGAGGCGGAGCACGTGATCATCACGGCGGGCGGGGCGGGGGAGCCGGTGACCGCCCGCTTCGACCTCTGGGTGAGCCCGAAGCTGTGGAAGCTGGTGGAGCCGACGGCTTACTGGCGGCTCGAGAGCGACCGGCTGAAGACCTCGCCCTACACGTCCTGGCTCGTGGAGCCCTTGCGGTCCCTGGAGGCGATGCCGGTCCAGGCCCACGTGGTGATGGAGCTTCGCGGGGGGAAGCTCCACACCGAGTACACGCGGACGCTGGTCTCGGTCGAGACGGGGGTCGAGGTACCGGAGGAGACGTACCAGGTCCCCGAAGGGTTCACACCCTTTCCCAGGTCCTCATCCGGTTTCGTGACGCCGACGCAGCCCGCGGCCCACTGAGACCCCTCGATCCGCCCCGGCCGGAGCCTCGGCGCCGGCCGGGAGCGGTTCGGGCGTGGCCTCTCGGCTCGCCCGACAGGGGAACCGCTTGTCTCGCCGGTCAACTCCCTTCCGGCTCCGCGCTCTTCAGGAACACCGCCGCCAATGGCGGCAGCGTCAGGTAGAGGGAGTGGGTGCGGCCGTGGCTGGGGACGGGGGCGGCGTCGACGCCTCCCAGGTTGCCTTCGCCGGAGCCCCAGTAGGTGGTGGCGTCGGTGTTGAGGATCTCTTGCCAGCGGCCGCCGCGGGGAACGCCGATCCGGTAGTTGGTGCGGAGGATGGGGGTGAAGTTGAAGACGCAGGCGATGAGGTCGCCCCGCTCTTCGCGTGAGCTTCCGTTCGAGCTCTTCCCTTTGCGCAGGAAGGCGAGGACGCTGGCCGCGGCGTCGTCGGCGGCGATCCATTCGAAGCCCGCGGGGTCGGCGTCGAGCTCGTGGAGGGCGGGCTCGTCGCGGTAGACGCGGTTCAAGTCCGCCACCAGGCGGCTGATGCCGGCGTGGGCGTCGGCGTCGAGCAGGTGCCAGTCCAGGCTCCCCTCGTGGCTCCACTCGCCGCGCTGGGCGAGCTCCGCCCCCATGAACAGGAGCTTCTTGGCCGGCTGGGCGGTCATGTAGCCGTAGAGCAGGCGGAGGTTGGCGAACTGCTCCCAGTCCGGACCGGGCATCTTGGACAGGAGCGATCCTTTGCCGTGGACCACCTCGTCGTGGGAGAGGGGCAGGCAGAAGTTCTCGCTGAAGGCGTAGACCATGCGGAAGGTCAGCTCGCCCTGGTGGTACTTCCGGTGGATCGGCTCCCGCTCCATGTACTGCAGGGTGTCGTGCATCCAGCCCATGTCCCACTTGAGGCCGAAGCCGAGGCCGCCCAGATAGGTCGGCCGGGAGACCATGGGCCAGGCGGTCGACTCTTCGGCGAAGGTCTGGACGTCCGGGTAGGAGCGGTAGACCTCCTCGTTGAGCTGGCGGAGGAAGGAGAGCGCCGCCAGGTTCTCCCGGCCGCCGTGCTCGTTCGGGATCCACTCCCCCGCCTTGCGCGAGTAGTCGAGGTAGAGCATGGAGGCGACGGCGTCCACCCGCAGCCCGTCCACGTGGTACTTGTCCAGCCAGTAGAGGGCGGAGGAGATCAGGAAGCTCCGCACCTCGTGGCGGCCGTAATTGAAGATCAGGCTGTTCCAGTCCGGGTGGAAGCCCTGGCGCGGGTCGGCGTGCTCGAAGAGGTGTGTGCCGTCGAAATAGGCCAGGCCGTGCTCGTCCGTGGGGAAGTGGGAGGGCACCCAGTCCAGGATGACGCCGATCCCCTCCTGGTGCAGGTGGTCGACCAGGTACATGAAGTCCTGGGGTGTGCCGTAGCGGCTGGTGGGGGCGAAGTAGCCGGTGGTCTGGTAGCCCCACGAGCCGTAGAACGGGTGCTCCATGATCGGCAGCAGCTCGACGTGGGTGAAGCCGTGGCGCTTGACGTGCTCGGCGAGCTGGGGCGCCATCTCCCGGTAGGTGAGCGGCCGGTTGCCCTCCTCCGGCACGCGCCGCCAGGAGCCGGCGTGGACCTCGTAGATGGCGATCGGCGCGTCCAGCCGGTTGGCCGCGGCGCGCGCCGTCATCCACTCCTCGTCGCCCCAGGTGTAGTCGAGGGCGCGGACCACGGAGCCGGTCTTCGGCGGCTCTTCGGACTGGAAGGCGAACGGGTCCGCTTTGCCGACGCGGTAGGAGCCGTCCTGGGAGATCACGTGGAGCTTGTACAGGCTGCCCTCGCGGAGGCCGGGGATGAACGCCTCCCAGATGCCGGAGGAGCCAGCGCCCCCATCCTGTGAATTGACGGGGGTCATGGGGTGCTCGCCCGGCTGCCAGAAATTGAAGTCTCCGATGACCGAGACCTGGGAGGCGCCGGGCGCCCAGACGGCGAAGTAGACGCCCTCGGTCTTGCCCTCCGTCGGGCCGCCGCTCGCGATCGTCATCGGGTGGGCGCCGAGCCGCTCGTAGAGCCGGAAGTGGCGCCCCTCGTTGAACAGGTAGACGTCGTCGTCGGTGATCGGCGTGTGGGGCTGGAGCGCCGCCCCGTTGATCACCGCTCCGACCGGGGAGGCTCCGCGCTCCGGCTTCTCGGCCTTGCCCTTTCGTGTCGTCTTGCTCGTCTTCTTCCGCTTCGTGTCGATCCGATCGGCCACTTCGTTCACCTCTGGGTCCTTCCTGATCTCGTCGAGTGTCTTCGTCGCCTTGCGTTGCCAGTTGCCTCGTTCAGGTCCGGTTCCGGGGACGTTCTGGGGCTCCGCCTCCCCCCACAGGTCCTCCAGGTTCGCCAGCACCAGGGGCGCCGGGCTCTCGGCCAGGAGCTCCAGGGCGGCGCGGCTGATGGCGGCGGCATCGGCTCGCCCTCCGGCTCCGGGCGCGGCGGCCGCTTCCTCGCCTTGGACCTTGCCAGTGCCAGGGGCGTCCGGCGGAGGTTCCAGCTTCAGCAGCCCGCGCTCTGCGAGGTGCTCGGCGAGCGCTCTGCGCACCGTCTGCCGCCCGGTGCGCTCGCGCTCCGCCGCCTCCGGCTCCAGCAGGCCGTCCGCCAGGCGCTGATCCAGGTCCAGGCCGTCGAGGAAAGCGGGAAAGGTGGGGGTGTCGTGGGTGTCGAGCGCGGCCAGCACGTCGCCCGGGACCTGTCCTACAGGATTCTTCGGATCGCCGCTCAGGGCGAACTGCAGCACGTGCATGCGGAAGATGCCGTGCCTCTGGAGGCTTCGGTCTACCACCTCCGGCACGGTGCCCAGGTTCTCGCCCACCAGGACGGTCCGGGTGCGGTGGGACTCGAGGGTCAGGAGCGCGTAGAGCTCGTCGGCCGGGTAGTGGACGTAGGCGCCCTCGGTGGCCGGCCGCCCGGCCGGCACCCAGAACAGCCGGTGGAGCGACATCACGTGGTCCAGGCGCAGGACGCCGGCGGCGCTCATGACGGTGCGGAGCACCTGGCGCAGGTAGCGGTAGCCCTCCCGGCGCTGGCGCTCCGGGTGGAGCGGCGGGAACCCCCAGCTCTGGCCGTGGACGAAGAACGGGTCCGGCGGCGCGCCGGCGGACGCGTCCGTGGCGAAGAGCTCCCGGTGACGCCAGAGGTCGTAGGAGTCCCCATGGACGCCGAGGGGCAGGTCCAGGTACAGCCCGCCGCCGGTGAGCGGCTCCGCCCGGGCCCGCTCGGCGACCGCGTGGACCTGGCTCTCCGCCAGCCACTGGACGTAGCGGTGGTAGCGCCAGGTCGCCGGGTCGCCGCCGTTCGCCGACTCGTCCGCGCCGGTCCAGCCGTGGAAGGAGCCGTCTCGCTCGGTGCGCGCCCGGAAGGAGGCGTAGGCGTCGACCTCCGGACGCTCGCGGAGGAAGGCTTCGAGCTCGATCCGGCGGGCGCCGCCGCCAGAGTCTCCGGCGCGACCGGAGCCTCCGGTTGGCGCCGACGATCCGGCCGTGCCGTCGCCGCCGAACGCGGCCTCGGCGAGGGCGGAGAGAACCCGCCGCTTGGCGCCCATGGCCTTCCGGTAGTCGACCGTGCCGGCTGAGCGGAGCGCCGCCAGCTCGTCGCGGAACGCCTTCGACTCCAGCAGCCGGCGCGCCCGCGGCGCGTGCTCGAGCTCCGGCGCGCTCTCCGGGTCGACGAACAGCTCGTTCCAGAACAGCCGGCTGGCCGGGGCGTAGGGGCTGGGATCGAACGGCTCCCGCCCGGCGCCCAGGAAGCTCGCGAAGAGGGGGAGCGTCCCGACCATGCCGCCGCCTCGGGACGCGGTCCACTCGACCAGGCGGGCCAGGTCGGTCAGGTCGCCGGTGCCCCAGCTCCGGGCGGTGCGCAGGGCGTAGAGCGGCAGGAAGGTGCCCCATTCGGGCCGCTCCGCCAGGCCGCCGGTGTAAGCGCGGACCGGGGCGGAGAGAATGAGGATCTCGCGCACCGAGTCCTCCGCGCGCGGGGCCGGTGCACCCCGGCCGAGGCGGAGCGTGTGGTAGCCGAGCGGCAGCGGCTCCGGCAGCCGCAGGACATGGCGCGGCGGCTCGACGGCGCCGGCCGCCAGGGAGCCCCCTTCTGTGTCCGCACCCGAGCTCGCGTCGAGGAGCGATCCGCGGGCGGAGTCCGTCACCGGCTCCGGCGTCACCGGCCAGCGGCGCCCGTCACCCCCTTCGAGCGTGACCTCCAATTCGATCGGACCTGCCCGATCGGCAGGGGCTCCGTCCGGCAGGCGGATCGGCAGCTCCAGGTGGCCCTCCCAGGCGACGGCGACCGGCTCCGCCAGCCGCTCGGCGAGCGCCCGGCGCCGGTCCGCCAGCGCCGGCTCGACGTCGGCCGCGGCGTGGACCGGCATGCCCAGGGCGCGGAGCAGGGAGAAGAGGGTCTCGGGCGGCGCCATCCGGTGGGTGCCGAAGGCGTCGTCGTAGGCGCGCTGGATGCCGTGGAGGCGCGCCAGCTCCTCCAGCCGCTGCTCGTCCTTGCGGGCCGTGGCACGGTCCGCTCGATCGCCGGCAGCGCTCATCCGCCCTCCGTGCCGTCCCCGAGGCCGCTCCCCCCGGCGATCAGGTCGAGGATGCCGTGGAGCGGGATGTGCGCCCAGGAGGGGCGGTTGTCCAGCTCGTAGCGCAGCTCGTAGATCGCCTTGTCCAGCAGGTAGACGTCGAGCAGCAGCCGGACCTGGTCCTCCTCGCACGGGATCGGCGAGACGGTCCCGTCCGGTGCGGCCCCGATCGCGTCCAGGTAGCCGCCCAGGAAGGCGGCGGCGCTCTTCTGGTACCAGAGGTGCCCCCACTGCTCCAGGGTCGGCACCTGTTCGGGGCCGAAGACGCCGCGGCCGATCTGCTCCTGGAGCGCCGCGTGGACGGCGTAGTCGAAGGAGCGGAGCATTCCCGCCACGTCCCGGAGCGGTGAGCGCTTGATCCGTCGCTCCGACAGCGGCCGGGCCGGTTCACCTTCGAAGTCGATGATGACGAAGTCGTTGCCGGTCCAGAGCACCTGGCCCAGGTGGTAGTCACCGTGGCAGCGGATGCGGAGCGCCTCGATCTTGTGGTCGAGGAGCGGCTTGAACCGGGCGAGCAGGGCGTCCTTCCATCCGAGCAAGCGACGGGCGGCCTCCCGCTCCGCCTCGCCCGGCAGCGCATCGAGACGCCGGGCGAGGAAACGGAAGGTCTTGCCGGTGGAGCTCCGCATGGACTGGTAGAGGGAGCGCTGGTAGAGCTCCGAAAACGGCTCCGGCGCGAACGCCTTCGATTCGATGCCGGAGGCGAGCGCCAGGTGGAGCTCGCCGGTGCGCCGGCCGAGCAGGGCGGCCTGCGACGGGTAGAGGCCGAAGAGGTCGGCCTCCCTCTGTTCGCCCGGCGCGCCCAGGCCCGCAGGGTCGGGCGGTCCCGTCGCCTCGGCCGGTCCTTCCGGCGGTGCCAGCTCGCCGCGGGAGAGGACGCGCTCGAAGTAGCGCGACAGGAAGTCGAGGGTGAAGCGCCAGGCATCGCCCTCGTTGCCGACGTAGCCCTGAAGGACCGCGAGGGTCGCCGGCTCGCCGGTCTGGCTGCGGCTCCTCCCGGGCCGGTATTCGAGCGACCCAGCGACCGGCGGGATGTTGCGGAAGTCGGTCTGCTCGGTGAGGAAGCGGCCGATCTCGAGATCGGGGTTCTCGCCCGGCTCCAGCTTGCGGAAGAGCTTGAGGATCAGGCGGTCGCCGAAGAGGATGGAGGTGTTTGACTGCTCCGCGGCGAGCAGACGGGCGGGGAGCTCGTCCCGATCGCTCCCGCGGAGCGTCGCGAACGCCTCCGTTCGCCGGGCGACGATCTTGCCCTTTTCCCCGTCCGGGCCGGACAGGAAGCTCTCCTGCCGCTCGATCGCCTCGAGCAGCCGCCGCCCCAGCTCCGGGTCGAACACCGCGTCGTAGAGCACCCCGTGAGTGGTCACCGCCCGGCGCCCCTTGCCCTCCGTGAGCTCGGCTCGCGCCAGGGCCGCCTCCGGGCGCTGCCGGAGCAGCCGCTCGGCCGGGCTCTCCTCGCCGGTCGGCTTCTGGCCCCGGGCATGGGCCGGGGCGAAGGCCAGCGGCAGGACGTAGGTCTCCGGTTCCTCCTCCCGGTACTCGAGCTCGATCAGAGTGAGGCAGACCGGCGGCATCCGGCCTCCCTCCGTCCTGTCGATCCGCACGACCGCGCGCACCTCGCTCGAGCGCACGCCCCGTGCCTTGCCGCCGAACCACCGGCGGGTGGCGATGGCGTCGGGCAGCAAGCGGCCGAGCTCCCGGCGGCCCTGGCCGGCCAGGCAGCTCTCCCAGGTGCCGGCGGCGGCGAGCTTCGGCAGGGCCGGCCGTTCCGGCGCGCCCTCGCCCCGCTCGCTCCCACGCTCGCTGGCACCGACCTGGCGGCCGCCCCCGCCCGGCCGCTGGACCAGCGCCTCCGGCTGCTCGCTCAGGCCGAACCAGTACACCCCGTGGGGGCCCAGGGTGAGGAGATAGGTCAGCTCGCCGATCCGAGGGAAGGGGGTCCGCCCGAACAGCTCCACCGGCACCACCCCCTCGAACTCGGAGAGGTCCAGCTCCACGTGCTGGACGAAGCGGGAGAGGTTGGCCACCATCAGCAGCACCTCGCCCTCGTAGCGCCGGAGGAAGGCCAGCACCCGGTGGTTCTCCGGCTGCAGGAACTCGATCGTCCCGCGGCCGAACGCTTTGTATTTTTTACGCAGGGCGATCAGCCGCCGGGTCCAGCGGAGCAGCGAGTGGGGGTTGCCCTGCTGGGTCTCGACGTTGACCGCCTCGTAGTGGTACTCCGGGTCGATGATCACCGGCAGGTACAGCTTGTGGGGGTTGGCGTGGGAGAAGCCGGCGTTGCGGTCCGGGCTCCACTGCATGGGGGTGCGGACGCCGTTCCGGTCGCCCAGGTAGAAGTTGTCGCCCATGCCGATCTCGTCGCCGTAGTAGAGGATCGGCGTGCCCGGAAGCGCCATCAGGAGCGCGTTCATCAGCTCGATCCGGCGCCGGTCGTTGCCCAGGAGAGGCGCCAGGCGGCGGCGGATGCCTAAGTTGATCCGCGCCTGCGGCTCGGCGGCGTAGACCCGGTACATGTAGTCCCGGTCCTCGTCGGTCACCATCTCGAGGGTCAGCTCGTCGTGGTTCCGCAGGAAGACCGCCCACTGGCAACTCTCCGGGATGTCCGGCGTCTGCTCCAGGATGTCGATGATCGGGAACCGGTCCTCCATCCGCACCGCCATGAACAAGCGCGGCATCACGGGGAAGTGGAAGCTCATGTGGCACTCGTCGCCGTCGCCGAAGTACTCGACCGCGTCCTCGGGCCACTGGTTCGCCTCCGCCAGGAGCATCTTGTCCTCGTAGCGCGCGTCCACGTGGGCGCGGAGCTCTTTCAGGAAGGCGTGGGTCGGGGGGAGGTTCTCGCAGTTGGTCCCCTCCTCCTCGTAGAGGTAGGGGATCGCGTCCAGCCGCATGCCGTCGACCCCCATGTCGAGCCAGAAGTCGAGCGCCGCCTTGACCTCGCGGCGGACCTCCGGGTTCTCGAAGTTCAGGTCCGGCTGGTGGTGGTAGAAGCGGTGCCAGTAGTAGGCGGCGGCCAGGGAGTCCCAGCTCCAGTTTGAGCTCTCGAAGTCCTGGAAGATGATCCGCGCGTCCCGGTAGCGGTTCGGCGTGTCGCTCCACACGTAGTAGGCGCGCTCCGGGCTGTCCGGGGCGGCCCGGCGGGCGCGCTGGAACCACGGGTGCTGGTCCGAGGTGTGGTTGATCACCAGCTCGGTGATCACGCGCAGACCGCGGTCGTGGGCCTCGTCCAGGACGTGGCGGAAGTCGTCCAGCTCGCCGTAGATCGGGTTGACGTCCCGGTAGTCGGCGATGTCGTAGCCCTCGTCGCGGAGCGGCGACGGGTAGAAGGGGAGGAGCCAGATCGCGGTGACGCCCAGGTCTTGTAAGTAGTCGAGCTTCGACGCGAGGCCGGGGAAGTCCCCGATGCCGTCGCCGTTCGAGTCCGCGAAGGTGCGCACGTGCACCTGGTAGATCACCGCGTCCTTGAACCACAAAGGGTCGCTGGGGAACGCGGAATGCTGTCGTGTCGCTTGGCGGCTCATCGTCCTCCTGAATCCTTCAGGCGAAGTAATCGAAATCGTGTTCGCGGTGAACGTCGCGACGTACGCGCAAGATGTGGGCCGGCACGACCTGGGGGTCGAGCTCCACGTAGTTGCGCCGCCCCTGCCAGAGGTAGCGGGCGTCGGTGATCAGGTCATGGACCTGAAACGGGGCGTCCGGATCGCGCTCTTCCACCAGCCCGAGCGCGCCGAGATCGAGGTCGGTCCAGCCGGACTGGGTGTGGTGCGGGTCGAGGTTGACGACGGTGAGGATGACGTCGTCTTTGCCTCCCCGCGCTGGTCGATCCGCCATCCAGTCCGGCGTCGATTTCGAGTAGCAGAGGAGCTGGTCGTTGTCGATGCCATGGAACCGGAGCGTGTCGTTCTGCTGGAGGGCCGGGCTCTCGTGGCGGACCCGGTTGACCCGGGCGATCAGCTCGCGCAGGCTGTCCGGCCGCTCCAGGTCCCAGTGCCGGAGCTGGTACTTCTCCGAATTCAGGTACTCCTCGCTCCCCGTCTCCCGCGGGGTGGACTCGCAGAGCTCGAACGGCGGGCCGTAGATGCCGTAGCTCGCGCCGAGGGTGGCGGCGAGGACGAAGCGCTGGACGAAAGCCGGCCTGCCGCCGAGCTGGAGCCGCTCGGTCAGGATGTCCGGCGTGTTCGGCCAGAGGTTGGGGCGGAGGTACTGGGCGAGGTCGGTCCGCGTCAGCTCGGTGAAGTACTCGGTCAGCTCCCCCTTGTAGTTCCGCCAAGGGAAGTAATTGTAAGACTGGGTAAAGCCGAGCTTGGCCAGCCGCGCCATCACCTTCGGCCGGGTGAACGCTTCTGAAAGGAAGAGCACCTCCGGGTGCTGCCGGTGGACCCGCTCGATCAGCCACTCCCAGAAGTCGAAGGTCTTGGTGTGGGGGTTGTCGACCCGGAAGATCTTCACCCCCTCGCCGATCCAGTGCTCGACGACGCTCGCCAGCTCCTCCCAGAGGGCGCGCCAGTCCTCCGTGTCGAAGTCGAACGGCACGATGTCCTCGTACTTCTTGGGCGGGTTCTCGGCGTACTGGATGGTGCCGTCCGGGCGCGTGCGGAACCACTCAGGGTGATCGCGGACGTAGGGGTGGTCGGGGGAGCACTGGAAGGCGATGTCGAGGGCGATCTCCATGCCCTTCTTGCGGGCGGCCGCGACCAGGTGGCGGAAGTCCGCCGGCGTGCCCAGCTCCGGGTGGATACTCTTGTGGCCGCCCTCGCCTGACTCCGACGCTTCGGCCGCATTGCCGATGGCCCAGGGGCTGCCCACGTCACCGGGGGCGGCGATGGTGGCGTTGTTGACGCCCTTCCTGTGGGTGGTGCCGATGGGATGGATCGGCGGCAGGTAGAGCACGTCGAAGCCCATGCCGGCGACGTAGTCCAGCCGCTTTTCGACGTCCTGGAAGGTGCCGTGGCGGCCGGGCCGGTCGGAGGCTGAGCGGGGAAACATCTCGTACCAGGTGGAGAAGCGGGCCGCCTCCCGGTCGACCCAGACCGCCAGCTCGCGGGCGAAGCGGGTGGCGCGGGAGCGCTCTGCGTACTTTCGGGCCAGGGCGACGGTCTGAATGTCCAGGGCGAGGTGGCTGGCCTGGCGGATGCTCGTCCGGCCGGGCTCTGAACCGGTCTCGAGGCCGGACTTGGCCCCGGTCTTGGACTGGGTTCCGGCCTTGGACTGGGTCCCGATCTGGGGCCGGGTCCTGGATTTGGGCTGGGGCGCCTCGCCCTTGATCGTGGTCGGGTCGATCCGGTCCGCCAGGGTCTCGAGGGTTGTCCGGTCCTGCCCTCTCTTCTGGCCGGCGGGCGCCCGGGCGGCGGCGTCGCGCAGCAGGCCGGCGCCGATCTGGAGGTCGACCGTCACGTCCTGGCCGGCCTCGATCCGCTTGACCAGGTCCCGGCGCCAGGACTCGAACCGGTCGACCCAGGCCTCGATCGAGTAGAGCCAGCGGCCCGGAGCGTCCAGGATGACCCGAGCCCGCCAGCGGTCGTTGACCAGCGGCTCCATGGGGACCTCGCGCCAGGTGTCTTCTCCCTCCCGGCGGACCAGGAGCACGCAGGCGATGGCGTCGTGGCCGTCGGTGAAGGCGTCCGCCTCCACGGTGAGCGCCTCGCCGACGGTTCGCTTGACCGGGAACCGGCCGCAGTCGATCTGGGGGCTGACGCCTTCGATCATCACACGCCGCGCGGGAGCGGACGGGGCGAGCCGCTCGGGCATGCGGGCGCGGGTGGCACGGGGGGCCGGCGCGGGCTGGGATGTCTTCGGGGAGTCCGTCTTGGCCGGCCGTTGGGTCATGTGCCCTCGCTCTTCTCGTTCGCCCCTTTGATGCGGGCCCAGCGGGCCGCGCCGATCACCCCGGCGTCGCCGCCGAGAGCGGCGGGGGCGATCTCGAGATCCTCCAGGAAGACCTTCATCGTGTTCTCCTGGACCACCTCGGTCGCGATCGGGACTAGGTTGGGCATGCCGTCGATCACGCCGCCGCCCAGGACCACGCGGCGGGGGTTGAAGGTGTGGATCACGCTCACCAACCCCAAGCCGAGCAGGCGCCCGGTCTCCTCGACCAGCCGGCGGGCCAGGGGGTCGCCCGCCGTCGCCGCCCGGTCCACCGTCGCGGCGGTGATCTTCTCGATCGAGCCGGCCAGGCGGACCAACTCGACCCCGGCCTCCTCATCTTCCCGGGCCGCGTCCCGGGCGCGCGCGGCGATCGCCCAGCCGCCGACGTAGGCCTCCAGGCAGCCGCGGCTCCGGCACGTGCATTTTCTTCCATCGGCGATCAGGGTGGTATGGCCGATCTCCCCGCCGTAGCCGCCGGCGCCCTCCACCAGCCGGCCGCCGGTGATCACCCCTCCACCGACACCGGTGCCGACGAAGACAACCACCAGGTCGTCGTAGCCCTTGCCGGCGCCATAAGCCTGCTCGCCCAGGGTGATGGCGTTCAAGTCATTGGTGATCGCCGCCGGCACGCCGAAGGCCTCCTCGAGGCGGGAGGCCAGGGGCACGTCGTCCCAGCCCTCGAGATTCGGGGTGGTGCGGACGATTCCGGCGTGGGAGTCCACCTGGCCGGCCACGCCGGCGCCCACCGCGGTCACCTCGATCGATCCGGAAGGCCCGGAAGCTCCGGCCTTGTCCATCAGCTCCTTGCCGGCCTTCGTGATGTCCTCGATCACCCGGTCGGCGCCGGCGTCGGCCTCGGTCTCGACCCGGCAGCGGTGCCGGATCGTGCCGTCCGCGGCGACCAGGGCGAGCTCGATCTTCGTCCCGCCCAGGTCGATCCCCAGGGCGAGGCCGTCGCCGTTCGTGTCCTGTCCCGCTCCCTTCGAGCCAGCCATCCCGGAGCTCACAGCCCCTGCTGCGCCATGTAGGCTGCCAGGTCCTTCAGGCGCGCCGAGTAGCCCCACTCGTTGTCGTACCAGGAGAGCACCTTGACCATGCGGCCGACGGTCATGGTGTCCAGCGCGCTGACCACGGAGGAATGGGTGTCACCGATGATGTCGTGGGAGACCAGCGCCTCGCCGGTCACCCGCAGGATGCCCGCGAGCGGCGCCCTGGACGACGCGTCCTCGAACGCCTGGTGGAGCTCGTCCACGCTCGCCTCCCGCTCCAGGGTGGCGACCGCGTCGACGATCGAGCCGTCGACCACCGGCACGCGCATGGCCATGCCGTCCATGCGCCCCTTGAGCGCCGGGATGACCAGCTCCGTCGCCTTGGTCGCGCCGGTCGTCGTCGGAATGATCGACACCGCCGCCGCCCGGCCCCGCCGCCGGTGGTCGACCGGCTTGTCCATCAGCGACTGGCTCGTCGTGTAGGCGTGGACCGTGGTCATCATCATCCGCTCGATGCCGAAGACGTCGTGCAACACCTTGGCGACAGGTGCCAGGCAATTGGTGGTGCACGACGCGGCGGAGACGATCATGTGCTCGGCCGGTTTGTAGGTTTCGTGGTTGACGCCGACCACGAAGGTCGCGTCCGCATTCTTCGACGGCGCGGAGATGATCACCCGTTTCGCCCCGCCGTGCAGGTGCGCGGCTGCTTTCGTCCGGTCGCGGAAGACCCCGGTCGACTCGATCACGATGTCCGCGCCCAGGTCGCCCCAGGGGATCTTCGCCGGGTCCGTCTCCTCGAAGAAGGGAATCTCCTGCTCATCCACTTGGAGCTTCTTGCCATCCAGGCCCACCTTGGCCGAGTACCAGCCGTGGACGGAGTCGTACTTCAACAGGTAGGCGAGGTCGTCGAGATCCGCCAGGTCGTTGATCCCGACCACCTCGAAGCGTTCGTCGTCGTGAAGCTGCTTGAACGTACAGCGGCCGATGCGGCCGAAGCCGTTGATACCAACACGGATCGTCTTCATGGGGGCTATCCCTCCTCCGCCGGGCCGCCGGTCGGCCCGTTCAGTTCGTCGTCAGCACGAGTATCCCGGCCGCCGGCGGCGACCGGGTCACGTGTTGATGACGTTGCAAGGTCGGGACCAATCCGGGGACGGAGGAGGTGGGCTCGCCGGCCGGAGCTCCGCCGCCGGCGAGGGAGGCCGCGCAGACCCCCCTAGTCGAGGCAGGCCCAGTTCATGCCCACCGAGTACCTGCCCTCGGCGCTGTACACGGCGTAGGCGTAGCCCCTGCCCGAGTGCTCGAAGCTCAAATCGAGCAGACCGAAGGAGTCCGGCAGATTGAGGTCGTCGGTGTTGACGAAGAGGACGTGGCTGGAGGTGAAGAAGTCCCAGCCCTTTTGGAGCACTCCGGCTTCGTCGTACATCAAGAGCCTGGCCGACTCCGGGTCGGTGTTCGGGTCGCCGCCCTGCGGAAGATTGATGAACAGGCGAAGATCGGTGCCTACGCCGAAATCGACGAGGCGAACCTCGCCGTGATAGCACAGATCGGCGCCCTGGATCATCCGGTCGCCGGTCGCGAAGTTGTTCCTTGGGTCGACCTGGAAGAAGTCGCCGGACAATGCCTTCGATGACTCCGGGTCGCCTGTCACGACCCGGACGAAGCCGCGGGCGAATCCGTCCTTGTCGACGGGCAGGCCCTTGACGTCCCGTACGTTGCGGGTGTAGGTCGCGTGCGTACCGATGATCGAGGGCTGTTCCTTGTGGATCTGGCCCGTCCTGGAGATGTAGAAGATAGACACCGCGAACAGAGGCTGCGACTTGAGATTGTGGATGGCGAACAGCGTCGTGGGCCCACCGCCCGCGGGCGTGACGGTGTCGACCTCGTAGTACGGAACGACCAGCAGGTTGGACGGAGAGTCCACCTTCTCGGCCAGCGCGGGTGCGGCCTGGGCGGTCGGCCGGGTGGGTGCGATGGTGGTCAGATCGACCGGGCGCATCACGTAGTCCGCCGCGTGGGCGGCGGGGGCGACGAGACACAGCAGGGTGACGACGACGGCGTTGGTTCGCAAGGGCGAATCCTCCTCGGACCGGGGTCCAGATCGACGCCAGGGGAGTGGCTGTGAGGTTGCACGACATTCTAACGCTCAAAAGTCTCGAATCACCTCACTTCGACCCCGGACCAGCTCAGCCGTTCCGTGCTCCGCCGGGCCTTCGGCCGCGCTGGCGAGCCGAAGTAGCCGCCAAGCGCAACGCGGGCGCCTGGCGTGGCTCACCCCGTCCGGCTCGAGACGGCCGAGGGCGGGACCACCTCCGCCCGGCGGCCCACGCCCCCGCGGAGGCGTCTACGAACCGTCCGCGACGGTGAAGGTCCGCATGATCTGGTCGAGGGCCTCCAGGTCGGCGTCGCTCACCAGTTGGATGTCGACGATCACCGCAAACCGGTTGTCCTCCGGTCGGGCGACGACGATCATGCGCGCGGCGTCGGAGTTTCCGCAGTTCGAGTAGAACTCGTACGTCCCGGTGTAGAGCGGGTCCTGGTAGGGCTGACGGCCCTGCGGCTGACACCCCGCCACGCTCTGGCGGTAGATGTTGAGCAGGGCGTTGTCGTTCTGGGTCGCATACCCGGCGCTCGCGACGAACATCACCCCGGGCACGTCCCAGGTGTTGAGGAAGCCGTCCAGGTCGGGCGATGCGCTCAAGGCCGGGTCGCCGTCGAGGGTATTCGCGCTGTTGACGTCGGTCCAGGCGGCCGGGACCTGTATCGTGAGCAGCCCGGTGTCGTCGACGAGCTCGACGTAGCTGTCGTACGTGACGCCCGAGCCCGGATTCGCGAGCTGATTGTCGAAGCTCTGGGCGAAGGAGAACGACGGTTCGAGCGGCTTGCCGTTGAGCTCGCCCGCGAGCACCTCCTGGGTGGCATCGCGCAGAACCTCGACCTTGAGCACCGCGTTGCTGCCGCGCGTTTTCAGCACGTCGCAGTACACCTTCTTGGTTCCATCGTCCGCGAGAACGAGATCTTCGAGCCTGAGCACGATGTCGCCGCCCTCGATCCCCGCCTTCGACGCCGGCGAGCCGCTCTTGACCGACGAGACCCAGATGCCGCTGAGGCCGGCCTCCTCGTCGAGCACCGCCTGGCCATTGATGCCGAGCGACAGGACGTCCTTGCCCTGCCTCAACTGATCGGTGACCTGGCGGGCCAGGGGCGCCGCGATGGCGAAGAACTGGCCCGTGTCGGAGGCGCCGGCGTAGTTCACGCCGACGACGCGACCGTCCCGATCGATGAGCGGCCCACCGGAGTTGCCCGGGTTGATGCGCGCGTCGTGCTCGATCACCGCGTCGACCGAGGCCCACGGCGTCTCGCCTCCCGCCGAGGCCTTGGAGACGATCCCCCGGGTGAGGGTGTACTCCGGGTCACCCAGCGGGAACCCCGCGGCGCGGACCTCGAGATTGACGTCGATCGGGTCGGGATACCAGTCGAAGTACGGATACCCGTCGCCGTCGAGGTCGATGACCGCCAGGTCGGCGCACTCCGAGACGCCGAGCACCTTGGCGCTCACCGGCTCGCTGCTGCCGCCGACGTACACTTCCAACGTGGCCGCGCCGGTGACCACGTGGTTGTTGGTGACGACGATGCCGGACGGGTCGATGAGGAAGCCCGAGCCCGAGCCCGCGGCGTTGAGCTGCAGACCCTCGGCAGGGTCGACGAAGGAGCCGGTCGCGACGATCCGGACCACCGCCGGCTTGGCCTCGTCGACCGAGCTCACCGCGCTGCCTCCGCATGCAGTGAGCAGCAAGGCCGCAGGCGCGAGCGCCCCGATACACTTTCTCTGCATACAGAGCGATCGCAAGATGCTCTGCGGACTACGATCCAGATCCATCCGCATGACGGGATCCTCTCGATGTAAGAACGGCGTTGTCTCGCTGAACGGCGAAGCGCGGACCCTAGCATGAATCCACCAGCGGCCGTCCAGCCCTCTCGGCGCCTCCGCGCAGCGACTCTCGACCCGCGATCCGCAGGGGACTGGCGCTCGGCCGGTGCCTCTCACTATCTCTGGATGCTCTCGGTAAACTCGAGAATGACGAAGAACCGAGAACGAACAGGGATGGTGCTCCCATGCCAGAGATCCCCGACCCGTCAGACGTCCTCCTCACGAAGATCCGAACCAAGCGCCGAGAGATCGCCCACTACCTCGACAAGGCTGAGCCGCGCCGCTCCCGCCTCCTCCTGACCTCGATCATCGCCGGCGCCCTCGCGGCCGCCCTCACCGCCGGCCCCGGCGTCGGCGGTGAGGGCTTCATCGCCTCCGCCAAGAACCTCGTCTCCCTCGGCCTCCCCGTCTGGCAGATCCTCTGCCTCGCCGCCACCGCCTTCTCCGTCGCCGCCGTCATCTCCAACGGCCTCCTCAAGTCCGACAACCTCACCGCCAAGGTCGCCGACGCCCGCTCCTGCGACGCCAAGCTCGAAGGCCTGGAAACCATGCTCGAGCTCGGCCAGGTGGAGCTGGACCGGGCGGCGGAGCGGTACGCGGAGTGCCTGGCGGACGTGGCGATGCTATGAGGAGCGGCCGGAAAGGGATCGCAACTTCGGGACACTTCCTGGTGGAGGTGATCATGGCGAAAAGACGGTCGATCCCTTGTACCCTCCACTTCGTCACCATGACCGCGGGGGTGGTTCTCGCGACGACCTTTTACTCACCGGTCGCGGCGGCGCAGCCGGTGATCTCGGCGGCCGGCGCCATCGAGTCCACCTCCGGCGGCTTCCTCTTCCCGGACGGGACGCTCCAGGCGACGGCGGCCCACATGCCGCTCGTGGTCGTGCCGGACGACGTGGCCGATCCGGTCGCCGCCGTGGCCGGACTCACCGCGGGCGGAACGGTGTTCGTCCGGGCGCAGACGAGCTGCTACTCATTGAGCGACATGATCCACATCGATCGCTCCCACGTCTCCCTGATCGGGGAGGAGGGGGCGTGCCTCCGCCTCGCCGACCACGTGAACCGGCCGGTGATCCTCATCGGCTCGAGCTCTGAGACGGTGCCGCCGGCCGAGAGGATCTTCGACGTCAGCGTGCGTGGCCTCCGGGTCGACGGCAACCGGCAGAACCAGGACCAGGAGGACGCCGTCGGGCTGCCCAACGTTAAGAACAACGCCGTCGGCGTCCGGGGCGCCGAGCGGGTCCACCTCGAGCGGCTGACCCTGAGCGACGCGCGGAGCGGCGGCCTCGTGATCAGTCAGCAGGCGAGCAAGGTGTTCGTCGAGGAGGTCGTCCTCTCCGGCAACACCTTCGACGGCCTTGCGATCGACGGCGCCAGCGAGGTCTTCGTCGAGCACTTCGTGGCCGAGGACAACAGCTTCTCCGGCGTCTCGGTTGACACCGGCACCGCCCGGGTGCAGATCCGGGACGGGCTGATCCAGAGAAACGGCGACAACGGGGTCTTCATCCGCTACGCCAGCGAGTCCAGCTTCAGCGACCTGACGATCGTCGACAACTGCGGCTACGGAGTCTTCGCCTCTCACGCCAGCGCGTCCGGCGGCGAGGGCCTGGTGGAGATCGACTTTGCCGACCTGCGGATCTTCCGCAACGGCAACGCCGGGTTCTCCTTCGCCACCACCCAGGCCGAAGGCTCCTTCGACAACTTCCTCACCGACTCACGGATCGCCGGCAACGCCGGCGCCGGCAGCGGAGACGAGGTCCTCGGCATCAGCACCAACCCCGCCATCACCACACAAGGCAACACCGTCACCAGCTTCCGGACCGACGGCCCGACCCACCTGACCTGCACGTCGTAGCGGCCCTGGAGACCGGCGCACGCGAGCACCCCTGCTTTCCCGGCGGCGGGTGCCGGATCGGCGGAGGCGGGGCCGGCCCGCCGGACGCTGACAGGGCGTGGCGCCGTCGGGGATCACCTCTGGAAGGCATCGTTCTTGCGGCACGAGCACGGTGACACCGCCGCTGCGATCCGCACCAGGCGGTGGCGCTTGATCCATCGACCCCGGGAGTGCCAAGAGGAGACGACGATGAGCAACGAAGGGGTAGTGCCTGAGACGAGGGGTGTGTCGGTGAAGCTGCTTGCAACGGTCGACCTGGGCCCTGAGATCGAGGGCATGGCGGGGCGCCTGCTGCGAATGCGACTGGTGACCATGGAGCCTGGAGCGGTCTTCGGCCCCCTGCACGACCACAAGGGCCGGCCGGGCACCGTCTACATCCTGCAAGGGACGATCACCGACCATCGAGACGGAGTCGCCACGGACTACGGGCCGGGAGTGGGCTGGCCCGAGGACCGCAACACCCTGCACTGGCTGGAGAACAGGGGAACGGTTCCGGCGGTGGAAATCTCGGTCGACATCGTCAAGCAAGAGTAGGCGCCGAGCGCGCGTCCTCCTCGCCCGGCGACAGGTGCCAGGGAAGCCGAGGCGCGTCGAACGGCTCGCCGCCCGCACGCCGTGAGAGGCACCTGTCGATCGCGGCGCTCCCTGTTCGACCAGGGGGTAGAGCAGCAAGACGTGGGCCGGCCCCAGGCGACCGGTGCGAGGCAATTGGTGGTGGGTTGTTACGCTCTCTTGCGCCACCTTGCTGCTCGCGAGAGGAACTGGCAGATGCCAACCGGCGATCAGCCGTTGCACCTGGTGAGCGGCGAGATCGGAGGGACTCCCAAGCCATGCGACCACTTCGCTACTCCATCAACGTCACATTGGACGGCTGCTGCGACCACCGTGCCGGGTGCTGGGTGAGTGGAGGTGGGCCTCAGTCGAGGACGCTCAAGTTACGGAGGCAGTCGCCCGCGAGTTCACTTTTGTGTCAACCTCGCGGAATGCGGCAGGTTCGCTTCTACCGAACTCGTGCGGGGCATTGCCCAGTGGAGGAGTTCCTCGACGATCTGCCCAGCCGTGGGAAGAGGGACTACTTGACGCGGAAGGTTCGCAGGCCAGAAGGGAACGGCGATGAGTGACGTCAAGAGGTACCCAGAGGACCGCGCCTGGCGCGACCCGGAGTTCGCCGCGGGATTCGAAGCCGGGTACGAGGAGCTCAAGGTGGGCGTCCTGCTACGGCAGGCGCGCAAGAAGGCCGGTTTGACCCAGGAACAGGTGGCCGACCGGCTCAACACCAAGAAGTCGGCGATCAGCCGGATCGAGAACCATGCGGGAGACATCCGACTCTCGACGATCGGGCGCTACGCTCGGGCCCTCGGATGGACCGTCTCGATCGACCTTCAACCGCCCGGCAAGCAACGACGCCAAGCAGTGTGATGCCTCCCTGGAGCCCGTGGCGGAACGCCTGGCCGCCGATCCCACCCACCGACAGCGTGCCACCGACCCGCAGGCCCAGGTAATCCGTCAAGGTGGGCGGGCTGAGCCCGGAGGGCAAGGTCGCTTCCAGCACCTCGAGCCAGATCGCCCCGGCCTCGACCCACACCCCGTCCGGACCGACCGGGCCGATCGACCGGAGCGTCGCCATGTCGATCACCACGCCGGCCGCCACCTGGGCCTGGCCGAGCGTGCTGCGGCTGTCGCCCACCGCCCCCATCCCGGCGATGTGCAAGCCCTGCTCGCGCGCGAAGCGAACCATCTTCGCCACGTCCTCCACCGAGCCCGGCCGCAGCACCGCATAAGGCTGGCGGGAGACCAGGTGCCCGAAGTCGTCCGCCGCCTCGTCGAGCACGCTGCCGGCGAGGATCAGCTCCCCGTCGAGCGGCGGCACGGCGACCGCCCCGACCGCCGCCGGATCCGCGGTCCACAACCGGCTGCCTGGAACGAACGCTCGCGAAGCTCTGCGGACGGTTGACCACGGGCTGCTAGACGAAAGGACAACGCGAGCTTCAAGGTGATTGCAAGATTGAGCTGAGGCGGGGGTCGCGGAGGCAGTTGAAATCAAGCCAGTTGCCGAGACTGCTCCCCGAACGAGGTCGTGAGCGTACTTGACAAGTATTTGCGAACCTGCCACCATAAGGTCCGAGCTAGTAAAATCAACGAGCTTGTTCAGGAAGCACGGAGGTGCCATGTCTTGGACCAGAGCTGTCGTAAGGCCACTGCAATGTACTGCTGCTCTGCTCATCGTCTCTGCTTCCGGACCAGTTTCGGCCTCAGACTTGGTGCCTGGACCTACTCCCGAAATGCAGCAACAGCGGCGGGTGCGGTGGATGGAAAGCAGCGATCAGGTCTTGGTCGCACCGTACTACTCGACTCAAGGTAGAAACGCCGCTCGGCTCGTCTTGATGAATCGCTTTGCCGAGCCGATCGACTACCAGGTTCGAGCTTTGTCTTCTCAAGGCCGGTCGTTTCCGCTGGGGGGCGACACCTTGCCCGGTCGTGGGGTCATAGAGGTCGATTTGTCGGAGGCGCTATCGATCGCTCCCCCTCCATTTCAAAGTGGCTCGGTTGAGGTAACGTACTTTGGTGACTCCGAGATGGCGCAGGCTTGGGTTCTGCTCTCCGGCGATCGTGGGGACCTTGAGGAACTTCTGGTCAAACGCTCGAAGGTTCTTGGTAATGAGACGATCGCCTACTGGGATGTCTCCATGTTCCAAAAGATCGGAGGGGCCGAACCGCTCTTTGCCATTCACAATGCCGGAGAGGTACCCGCGCAGTTGTCGCTCTCCTGGGCCTCGGAAGAGGAGCGGCCCTGGAGCGAGAAACGCGTTCTAGGTCCGTCCCGGACGGTCTTCATCCATCGGCCGCCTCCGATGGATGGTGTGCTGAGGGGGAAGTTCTCGATGCAGTACGACGGTGAGCCTGGGACTGTCGTTGTGGCAGGTCTTGCCGTTCAAGGGAAGAAGGAGCGAACTGCTCTATCAAGGATTGAAGTCTACGAACCGGGGCAACTGGATTCGGGGAGTACGTTCGAGGGATTGGACCCCGTGCGTGGGCGAGATGGTGAAACGTTCTTGACGATCGCGGATACGCGCGAGGACGGTGACCCGCGAGTTGTCAGGGTCGCGCTGGTCGAGGGTAGGACTGGGGCGGTCACGGCCTTCCATGATTTCGTGTTCCGGCCGGGCGGGGTTCAGACAGTTCCTCTCTCGGTGCTGCTAGAGGCAACGGGGCGTCGTGACGCCCAAGACCTGCGGCCACGTGTGTCGTCAGATCAGGGCAGCTTCGTTGTCACGGGACAGTCTCTGCTCCCCAAAGGGGAGGTCCTGGATCTTACATTGATGCCGACCGCGACGGCCCATGATGCTGGGACCTATCCGGTTCCCCCGCTGGATAGGTTCAATGTAACTACCTCATGGGTGAACCTGGGTAGGGAGAAGGCGGAGCTCTTCGGCTACTTCGTGTCCGCGCAGGGCGAGTATGCCCTGGAGCCGATCGAGATTCCGGCAGGTGGCACCTACAGCTTAGATTTCAGAAAGATGGCTTCGTCTGCTTCCGCTGATCGTCTAGGTCGCACGGTAGACATAGGTGATGGTTGGGGCTTCTTCCAGTGGCTTTCGCGTCGTGGCTCGACCGATCTCATCGCACGAACAGAGGCCTATCGTTTGGGCCACACTGACCGCGTGGGGTTCAACTGTTTCGGCTGCTGCGCCGAGTTTCCAACGGGGAGCGTCTTGCCGTCCGATGTTGGGTTCGACATCGGTGAGACACCCTCTTTTGAGACCCTTGAATGGGTTGACACCTGCGCCGGAATGACTGGTCCATACCACGCCTATGCGGATGTGCTCTCGTATTCTTCGCCTCTGAGTTGGAATGGCTGGACGATTTCGACGACCGGATTCACTAACCAGGACGTCTACTTTCAGGGCAGCGGTAGCTACATGACAGTCACTTGCCAATCGAAGATGAGGAACTTCTACGGGGGCGGGAATGCCACTTCGGATCGCTGCATGAAGAATTATGGGCCAGACGGGTACGATGAGTCTCCCGAGGCCGGTGGATGCCCTGGGCAAACCTCGGGTTGCGGAGAGTGCTACACCTGCTGCGAGAAAATCAAGGCTGTGGGTGAGTGCCGCTGTAGCTTCGGTGGCAACACGTGTAGCGCGCTGGCGGCGCAGGCCTGCTTCGATTGTAAACAGGCCTGCTTCGGTGTGTTCGCCGAGACCTGTCAAACGCAGGACTTCAGCTGCAACTAGGAGGTCAGCGAACAGATGTTCCGAAGAAGAAAGACGTGCCTCGCCGTCGCCATCCTCGTCTCTGCCGGCTTGTCATGCGGCTCAGGAGCTGCCAGGAGCTTCCAGAACACCTACACTGTGCGGTCGCTTCAGCGGTGGCAGGGGCCGGACGGTAGATTGGCGACGACCCTCAGCGTGACGGAGTACTCATGCGCCCAGCGCAGTGCGCGCGTTTTCGTCGAGTTGCCGGAGGGGCGCCGGTGGATCCTGGAGTCGGTCGTGGCGCCGGAGGCGGGAGCGGCGCGAGTCTCCTTGCGTCAGGACGAAGGAGATTGGAGCGTTGCGGTCATCGATACCTTCGAGAGATCTGTTCACGTGCCCCGTCCGACGACCTTCGGCGACGTACTCTTCTGGCAGAAGTTGGCGGAGGATGGGCCGATCCCGCGTCGGCGACGGTTGCTCGTCAATGGGGTGGAGCAGGGAGTCGCATCAAGCCCGGGCTATTTCGTGGGCGACGACCGGCTGGAAGAGAGCTTCCGGCCGAAGCACCTCGCGGCGCTCCTCGGACAGCAATCGCCGCCGAGCGTCCGCCAGGATCTCCGGGCTCTCGGCGAGCTGGCGACCCTTCCGGCTGCCGGCCGCGGTGTGCTCGTGCCGTTCGTTCCGCTGCTGAGGCTCCTCGGCGAGAGCCTCGACGAGGGGGGAGCGAGCGCCGTGGACGAGAAGCCGCGCCGGAGCGAGCCGGCCTGGACGAAGGTCGACACCCAGGCCTTCGCCGGGGAGACCGTGGACGAACCCGTGGAGCTCGAGCTCTTGCGGCGTTTTCATTCGGTCGAGGACGTTTCCGACCCGCTGTCCGGGCTTCACGCGCCGCCGGATGGCGGCTGCGGCCGGCCGTAGCCGTTCTGACTCCCTCTGAGCCCGGAGGGCAAGGTCGCCTCCAGCACCTCGAGCCAACTCGCCCCGGCCTCGACCCACACCCCGTCCGGACCGACCGGACCGATCGACCGGAGCGTCGCCATGTCGATCACGACGCCGGCCGCCACCTGGGCCTGGCCGAACGTGCTGTGGCTGTCGCCCACCGCCCCCATCCCGGCGATGTGCAAGCCCTGCTCGCGCGCGAAGCGAACCATCTTCGCCATGTCCTCCACCGAGCCCGGGCGCAGCACCGCATACGGCTGGTGGAAGACCAGGCGCCCGAAGTCGTCCGCCGACGCGTCGAGCACACTGCCTGCGAGGATCAGCTCCCCGTCGAGCGGCGGCACGGCGACCGCCCCGACCGGCGCCGGGTCCGCGGACCACAACCGGCTGCCTGGAACGAACGCCACCACCGCGACCCCGGTCCCCGCACGGCGCAGGAACTGCCGACGATCCATTCCCATGTCTTGTCACCTCCTGAAGTGCGACGGTGGCACGATGTCGAAACGGTCTGCGGCGTGTGGCTGAGGGGGCGGTTTCGTACCGCGGGACGACTCGGGGTGCGAAGTTCCGGGCGCGCCAGATCGGGCCTTTGCTGCGGCATTCCGCGATGCCGCCGCGCTGCCCACGGACGGCGTGCCCGAACAGTTGATCCCGGAGGAGAGCTTCCCTCTCGGGAGGCCGTTCGTGCCCACGGGGCGCCCGGGTGGCGCAGCCAGCAGCATCCGCTCCACCTACAGATCGCTCCCCCGATTGACGAGAGCGAGGTACACCATTTGTTCAAGTCGGGGTCTATCCGGAAAGCAAGACTTCGGCCGAACTGGCGCTACCGAGTTGAAGAGGGCTGGCGGACAGGGCGCTACTACCGTCAGGTCGCCGCAGCGAGGTCACGTCAAGAAGTGTGTAAACGTCCTCAGGCGACGGCCTCCGTGTCGGCGAGTTGTGGTTGCTCGTCGAGGACTCTGACTCCGTCGACGAAGCGGGCTCCCATGGCGACCTCTGGCAGGAGC